>ERZ808278.17-NODE-17-length-159084-cov-16.521804_pt1 | contig 159084 bp, 116 predicted proteins | sample MGYA00521239_ERZ808278 | MGnify/ENA primary metagenome ERZ808278 (study PRJEB31516, sample SAMN03275600) | gut metagenome | biome: mammalia-associated habitat; material: feces | host: Papio cynocephalus | place: Kenya | collected 2012-07-17 ...
GACTGCGCCGTGTTGTTGCGTAGCTGGCGCACAAAGCGCAGTGGCATAACGAGAGAAATGTCCCTTTCTATGCGCGTGCCAAATGTCTCCCCCACGAGCGACGGATAATATTGCAGAGAAATGCCATTATAAGAGTGGTCGGGCGCGACGCGTCAAGCAACACATTCGGTGAATGTGTTGTAGCCAAAGCGAACGAGGCGGATTGCGGTGCGCAAACGCCGAAGTGGAAATGCCGGCGTGTCCGGAAAGAGGGGGTAATTCTATTTAGAGGAGTTATGACTGTCCATGTCTTTAAGCAATAAATCACCTTTTTGAACGGCGTAGGGGCAGCCAAAAGAATAGGTATGTTGCACGAGTTTGGCATCGTCCGTTTTTTCGTTCGTTTGAGTGTGGGTTATCTCACCGACGGCAAAAAGCTCGTCGTCTACGCTCTCGTCGGGGGAGAGTATACGCAAGACGTCACCCGTTTTGAAGCGATTGCGCATTTCAACCGTGGCAACGCCGTCCGAGTAGTCAAGCACGACTGCGGTGAAGATATATTTTTCTTGGGATTGTCCCTCGTCCATACATACGGTGTTGAGGTTGTCTCCGTCAAAATACGCGTCGGTGTAGGTGCGGTGAGCAACCGTTTCGAGGCGCGTTTCGAGCGTGTCCACGTCGTCTATACGTCCCGTGGACAAATACTCGTCGATTGCCTTGCGATAGGCGCACGCCACCGTAGCGACGTAAAATTCGCTCTTCATACGGCCTTCCACTTTGAGTGAAACGATGCCCGATTGTGCAATTTCGGGAATATGCCTCAAAAGGCGCAAATCGCGACTGTTCATAAAGTAAGTGCCTCTCTCGTCTTGCTCTATATCGAGAGGTTTTCCCTCGTGGCGTTCCGTCTCCGTTATGCGATATCCCCAACGGCAAGGTTGTATGCACGCCCCGCGGTTGGCACTGCGATTGCTAAAATAAGAGGAGAGAAGACAACGCCCGCTGTAACTCATACACATTGCGCCGTGCACGAACGCTTCGAGTTCCATATCGGGTACGGCGTTGTGAACGGCAAGTATCTCGTCGTAGCCGAGTTCGCGCGCAAGCACCACGCGTTTTACGCCCATACTTTGCCAAAATTTGACGGCAAGAAGGTTAGTTGTGTTGGCTTGCGTGGAGAGGTGAATAGTGAGGTCGGGAGCAACTTCTTTGCAAAGCGTCACGAGACCTATATCGCTTATAAGCACCGCGTCAGCGCCGACTTTTTGCAAAAACTCAAAGTATTCTTTGGCTTTTTCGAGGTCGGAATTTTTGGCAAATATATTGACCGTGACGTACACTTTTTTGCCGAACGCGTGAGCAAAATTTATGCCTTCTATCATTTCTTCTTCGGAGAAGTTGTCCGCAAAGGCACGCAAAGAAAACTGCTTTCCGCCTATATACACGGCGTCCGCACCGAAGTGAAAAGCAGTTTTGAGTTTTTTGAGATTGCCCGCCGGCATCAATAGTTCAAGCATAAGTCAAATAGTGTGATTTTGTCGCAATAAAGCGTTTATCAATGCAAATCGGCATTATAAAATGCCGATTTCAATCAATATCGATTATCCGTGATTATAGGTATCTTTGCGAGATACACGATATCGTCGCGGTTTGCCGCGTCACCCTCTGCAAGGACGAACGCTTTTTTATAGATAGTTCCGCCCGCGAGATTGACTATTTGTTCAAGCCCTTTGAGGCTGCCGCCCGTGGATACCACGTCGTCTACGATTGCCACTTTCTTGCCTTTGAGAAGGTCTGCGTCGTGCTTGGACAAATAAAGCGTTTGAGTACCGCCCGTGGTGATAGACTTCACGCTCGTCTCGATACCGTCTTGCATATAGAGTTTTTTGGACTTACGGCATACGGCGTAATATTTTTGTCCGAGTTCACGCGCGATTACGTGCGAGAGTTGCAAGCCCTTGGACTCCGCGGTGAGCACGATGTCGCAACCGTGGAGAAGTTTGGCAAGTTCCTTTCCGCAATGCTCGGTCATCTCTTGATTGCCGTGCAAGTTGAAAAAGCAAATACTGATTCCGTTGGGGAGCGGAAGTATAGGCAAGTCGGCTTTGTAGCCTTTGATGTCAACGGTGTAAAATCTGTCCATTGTTTCCCTCTGATGTTTGACTGAGTTATTATTATAATCCGTGTGCGGACAATTATCAAGTTATTTATCCGTCGGGGGTTGGTTATTTTTGTTGTAGTCGGTGAGTTTGACCTTGTTTTCGTCCTTATCCAGCACGTACGTGTTGTCGAGTTGCGAGCGCAAATCACCCACTACGCTTTGGATATATTTCTTGCGGAGTTTTGCTTGCTCGGCTTTTTCCTCGTCGGTGAGCCCGACGGTCTTTGCTTTCTTTGCCAATTCGTTTATTCTTGCGATATCCATATTATACCTCTTATAATTCTTATCGTACGTCCGTGCGCCAGTCTATGGGCGTTTGCCCGTGCTTTGCGAGGAAGTCGTTGCACTTGGAGAAGTGTTTACACCCGAAAAATCCCGCGTATGCCGACAACGGGGAGGGGTGCGGACATTCCAAAATCAAGTGTTGCGGATTGGTTATCAACGCCTTTTTGGAGCGAGCGTTTGCGCCCCAAAGCATAAACACGATAGGCTCTTTGCGCGCGTTGAGCTTTCTTATAATGCTATCCGTGAGCACTTCCCAGCCCATACCTCTATGCGAGTTGGGTTGACCTTCGCGCACGGTGAGCACGGTGTTGAGAAGCAAAACGCCTTGCTTTGCCCAATTGACGAGATAGGGGGACGTGTTTTTGACGCCTACGTCGTCCTCGATTTCTTTGAATATATTGACCAGCGACGGCGGAGCGGGGACGTTCGGCTTTACGGAAAAGCACATACCGTGAGCTTGTCCTTCACCGTGATAGGGGTCTTGCCCCAAAATCACCACTTTCACCGCCTCGTACGGCGTTGCTTTTAGCGCGTTGAAAATGTCGTGCATATCGGGGTAAACCGTATGCGCACGATACTCTTGCGCCAAAAATTTGCGCAGATTCTGATAATTTTCGCTCTCAAAATCCTCTTTCAGTATTCCGTCCCAGCTGTTTCCTATATTGACCATATCCATATTATACCACATTTTTTTGATTGCGCAAGGTATATAAACACACGCTTTTTGCCATACTATAATCAAATCCGCTCAAACGGATAACCCGAGGCGCAACGCCTCAAAATAAAAGGAGATATTTATGGCAAAAACAAATTCAACTGTCAAACAAACCAAGAAATCCGAAGGTTGCCATTGCGGTGAACCGAAAGTAGAGAAAACGACGAAATCTCGCGCTAAAAAGGGCGTTTCCGATTGCAAAGACTGCAAGTAAAAACTTCGCTATTTAGCGAATAGCTTTGTCAAAGCCCCTCGACTGCCAACTCATTTACGATTAGTAAATTAGGGTTGTCATTCGAGGGGCTTTTCCTTGCTCTTCATCTAAATATCGAAGTTTTACAAACGCGCTAAATCGCGCCTAACTTTGGACGCGATTGACGCATAACGTAACAATCGCTATTCCGTCACTGCGTTCCTTACAGCACCCCGAGTTTCGCAAATCACGTACGTCGTGTACGTTGGGTTTGCGCTCCTCGGGGTGCTTTCGCGTTGTGCATCGATTTATCGCGTTTTTAACAAGTGGAATTAGGGTTGCCGTGCGAACAGTCCTTTCTTGTTCTTCATCTGTTTATCGCATTTTTTATAGAGGGAATGACGGTGAGGGTGGAACACCCACACCCGAAAAAAAGACCGAGAACACAGTTCTCGGTTTCTATGTTATTCTACTTCTAAATTCTCGTATTTGAAGAGGTCGTCGTCCAAAAATTCTAATACGGTCATTCCAAAACCGTGTGCAATCATCATTACGGTGGATAAAGTCACGGTTTTGCTTTTCCCACTCAATATCCATTGCATATGTCCGTGTTGTATGCCCGAAAGTTGCTCCAAACGATACTGCGTCATCTTCTTTTCGGACAACAGAGCAATTATTCTTTTTGCCACGGCATCATTTACAGTCACAACGCACCTCGATAATTTGTATGAAAGTATGCTTTCATACCAATTATAGTATTTGCATTTTTAACAATAAGAATGTATACTTACATACGCTTTACTAGAATAAACATTCAGTGCTATAATTGAGAAAGTATACTTACATAAGCGGGGCGGATATTAGCAATGAATATTACAGTTTTTGGGCACTCTTCCTTTATGTCTAACCTTGGGGACGAAGAAAAAGTTTTAAGTTTATTATCAAAAATTTCAAACGGTGAACGATTGAATTTTTATTTTGGCGGATACGGGAATTTTGACGGATTTGTAAAAAAATGTGCAAAAAAATATAAAGAAACGCACCCCGATACGAGATTGATTTTCGTGACGCCTTATATAAATAAATGGTTAAAGAATAGGGAAGATTATCTAAACGAAGAATATGACGAGATTGTTTATCCCGAGATTGAGAACGTACCGTTAAAGTTTGCTATATCCAAGAGAAACGAGTGGATGATAAAAAACGCAGATTACGTTTTGTTGTATGTGACGAGTGATTTTGGCGGTGCTTACAATGCATTGAAATATGCAAAAGCACATAAATAGCCGTATTACAATTTGGGTAATGCGGATATAATCTAATAAAAAATATTTTATAAAACGGTGCGAGATAGGTGTCGAAAGAGCCGTCCGAAAATCGGACGGCTCTACCGAAGCTACTCTTCTTTATCCGGCATTGCGTCAATCTCCGCCGTGGATTGGCGTTCACCGATCTTCATATCGTCGAGGGCGTAGGTTTTGACGTCGAAACTGCCGTCTTTGAGCATAACTTTTACGCGTGCGGTTTGCTTGATGAGGTCGTTGGATTCAACCGTGCCTTCACCGTCGGGAGTGTGCACTTTGCTACCCACTTTGGGCATAAGTTTGTACACTTCGCTGTAATAGGCGTTTTCGTATTTCAAACAGCACATAAGTCTACCGCAAACACCGCTGATTTTTTGCGGATTGAGGCTCAAACCTTGCACTTTTGCCATTTTTATGGACACTTTTTCAAAGTCGGGCAAGTGGGTGGTGCAGCAACACGGACGTCCGCAAGGAGCAAGTGCACCGCGCATTTTGGTGTCGTCGCGCTCGTAAATTTGGCGGAGTTCTATACGCACTTTGAATATTGACGCAAGCACGCGCACGAGCTCTCTGAAATCCACTCTGCCTTCTGCGGTGAAGTAGAAGATGAGCTTGGAGCGGTCAAAGGTGTATTCGGCGTCGACGAGCTTCATATCGACGTTCATTTCCGCCACTTTTTCGCGAATGACTTTGAGGGCGTGCTCCTTGTCTTGTCTGTTTTTTTCCACCTTTTTGACGTCTTCGGGGGTGGCTTTGCGCACGACGGGCTTCAATGGTTGCACGATTTCTTTATCGTCGACGTCCTTGTTGGGTATGGTGCAAGTGGCGTATTCCAAACCGCGCGCCGTCTCCACGATGACGCCGTCGCCTTCGTTAAATTCGATACCTTTTGGATCGAAGTAGTACACCTTGTTGGTGTTTTTGAATTTTATTCCGACAATTACTGCCATTTGTGTCTAACCTCCAATATAGAGAAGAGCAAGTCGTCAATCGTCGCGATTGTGCTGACGTTGAGCGCGAGTTTTTTGCGCACGGCGTTGATTTTGAGGATAATCTCGGCAACGGCGCGCTCGCTGTATCGACCGCTCAAATTTATTATGTCCTCGCTGACGTGTTTGGACAACATCATTTTTTCGTTTTGTTTGCTTACGAGCATATCTCGCAAAATAATGGAGAGAACGTCCAAAAATCCTTGGATATCCTCTTGCGTTGCGATAATTCCGTCCACCTTTACGACGTCGTTGCTTCGTGCAAGATTGTTGAGGACGTAGAGCGCACTCTTGTATAAATCGGCGTACTTTGGGGAAGTTGCGATTTTGCGCGCTTTGCCCAATTGTCCCTCACTGCAAGTGGCGGCAATCGCGCTCATCTCCTTGTCGAGACCGAGTGCGAGCATTGCATCGTATACGACGTCCTCGTCAAATATGTCGACGTATATCTCTCTCGTGCGCGACTTGATGGTGTCGAGCATACCCGCTTCGTTGGCAACGCCGAGGAAAATCGTCACGTCCGACGGCGGTTCTTCAAGCGTTTTGAGAAGCTTGTTTTGCGCTTGCACGTTCATCAAATCCGCTCTGTGGATAAAATAAAGTTTGCGTCCCGAAAGCGACTTGACCGAGACCGTGTCCAAAAGTCCTTCGATGTCCTCAACCTTGATTTTGTCCTTGACGGGGTAGAGGTGGAATATGTCGGGGTGGTTGTTGTGAAGCACCTTTTTGCATTCCGCGCAATCGAGACAAGCGTCGTGCGATACGCAATACACGCTCGCTGCCGTAAGCATAAAAAGTTCGTCCACGATTTCGTCGTCGGGAGACACGATCATATAGGCGTGGCCTAGCCCCGTCTTCAAATCACTGCTTATCAGCGAAAACGCTTTTGACGCGCGCAAAGATTTTTCAAAGGTGATTTCGTTCACTTTATAGCACCTCTTTCTCTCAAAGCTTGAATTATCTTTTGAGAAGTCACGTTTTTATCAAAATCGGGTTTTATGCGTACGAAACGACCGTTTGAACGCTTGATTTCGGTGTCAAAGCCCTCATATACTCTGTCGAAAAACTCGTTGGATTCTTGCTCCAATCTGTCGTCGGGCATTCTGAAAGTGCGCCAAGATTCGCTGGGTTTCAAGTCGAGGAAAATCGTCACGTCGGGCAAACAACCGTCGATTGCATTGGCGTTAATTTGCCAAATTTTGTCCGCACCCATACCTCTTCCGTAGCCTTGGTAGGCAACCGAACTGTCCACGTATCTGTCGCATATTACGAGCTTGCCCTCGGCAAGTGCCGGCTTGATGACTTCGCGCACGAGTTGCGCACGGCTGGACGCGTAAAGATACGCCTCGGTTACGTCAGTCATCGCGGTGTTTTGCGGATTGAGTATGACCTTGCGGATTTGTTCGCTGATGTCCGTGCTTCCCGGCTCGCGAACGTAGACCGCTTGTTGGGAAGTGGAGTCGAGATAGTTTTTGAGAAGTTTGAGTTGCGTGGATTTTCCTACACCTTCGCAACCTTCAAATGAAACAAACATAACGCCTCTATGTATTTTGATTGAATTATTGTATCACAAAGCAAGCCTTGTGTCCACACTTAACGGTTTTTTGCCGTTGCACTAATTTGCCCAAGCGTAGTTTTGACGGAGAATATAATAGTCCTTGGTGATTTCGTCGGTTTTTCTCGTGTCGTTGCCGTTGACGTTGAAGTGCGCGATATGCGGAGTTATGCAATCCACGAGCGTTTGGTTTACGACGTAATTTTGTGAGTTGTGTCTTGCCCAAATCGTTGCGATTTCCTCTTCCGTCATAGTGAGATAGTTGGCTTGTTTATCGATGTCGGCAACGTTTTTATCGTAGTTGAATATACCCCAAGAGGAGTGCTCGGCAGCGTGCTTGAAATTCCAAGTGGTGAAGTTCCAACCGAGGTCGCAATAAAGTTCCATCGCGCCGTCCCACGCTTGCTCGTCCGTTTGAGTGGAAGTGCGAGAACCGTTCCATTTGTTAATTTTGTCGTCGTGAGCGTCGCCCCAAACGTTAAATTCGCCAATCAAAATCGGCACTCCGTGTCCCGATTCGGCGTTGTCGTCGATAAGTCTCGAGTAATATACGTCGTTGGGAATACCGCTGCTTGCCCAGTTGTAGTGGTGATATTCGTACACGACGTTCGTCCAGCCGTATTCCGACGGATTTGGAAGATTGATTGCCGACCAGCAGGACTCCATACAAATAACGTGCACGGGGTCAACGTTTCGTATTGCTTTGTAAAGTTCGTCGTGATATTCCGCCGTGGTCGAGTCGGTAAGTTGTCCCACGATGGGGTATTTGATGCCCGGTTCGTTGATGAGGTCGTACATCGCAACGGACTTGTTGTTTTTGTATCTTTGCGCAATCGCAACCCAAATTTCTTTGGTTTTTTGACGGCAAATTGTGCCCGTTTCGTCGTCTTTCCACAAAAGTCCGCTATTCGGGTAGGCAATGTCGCCCGTGTGGTCGTTTCCGCTTTGAGAGCCCACCGCACCGTGCATATCGAGTATGGCGTAAAGTCCGTATTTTTCGCACATAGAAAGTGCCCAATCGAGACGAGCAAATCCGCTTTCTTGAATTTGCAAATCCTCAAACGGAGTGCGCACGTACGTGCCCGTCGTTTCATCGAGCGTTACGGCGTTGGTGAGGTTGAGATAGGTGAAGGGGATACGCACGCAGTTGAAACCGAGATTTGCGATATTTGCAAAGTCCGCTTCCGTAAGCCAATTGTCCATATATACGTTGAGAAGTCGGTTCATTCCGTCAAGCCCGAATCTGTTTGCAAGCGAGAGCATCATATCGATTTGTCCGTACTCACCGCCGATATCGGTGGGGACGAGCCAACTCTCTTGCACGAGCCAACCGCCGAGATTAGTGCCGTAAAGACCTATTGCGTTGCCTTCTCCGTCCACGATTTTGACGCCTTGCGTCTGCACGTAGCCGTCGGTGGTTGCGCCTTTCGGTGTACCCCTATCGTTGCACGCACAGAATATAACGGCGCAACATATAAGCAATAGCGTAATAAGCGCAGTAACAACTTTTTTCATAACATACCCCTATATTTTACTAAAATTTATTTTAACACTTTTGCTGGCTAAAATCAATACTGCGCTTATAAACGCTATGCGCAATTTCGGAGACAGAACTCGAACCGCAAGGCGGTGAGCGGTGGAGCGCCGAACTTGACGGATAGTACAAGTGAGCCAACGAGTGTTGTTCTTTTCGTTGGCGAACGAGTGATATAACAAGGGGACGATACTTTTTTATGTGAGTGCCGATTGTCTCCCCCGCGAGCGACGGATAATATTGTAGAGAAATACCCTTATACGAGTGGCGGGAGAAATGCCGGCGTGTCCGGAAAGAGGGGGCATTGCATTTGAGGAGTTACGAAGTAGCAAATATGCGCTTTCTCTTACCACTTGACAACGACGCTATTTAGGTATTAAACTAAATATTATTATTTTTAAGAGTATAGGAGTGCTTAAAGTTTATGGACTATAAGCAAATTGAAGCAAAGTGGCAAAAGAAATGGGCGGAAACCGGTCTTTATAAATTCGACCGCTCAAAAGTCGACAAAAAATATTATTGTCTCGAAATGTTTTCTTATCCCTCGGGCGCAAAACTTCACGCAGGACACTGGTACAATTACGGACCTGCCGACACGTTTGCGCGCTTTAAGAGAATGCAAGGTTACGAAGTGTTCCAGCCGATGGGCTTCGACGCGTTCGGTTTGCCCGCGGAAAACTACGCCATAAAGACGGGTATTCACCCCCAAGAAAGCACTCTCAAAAACATCGAAACGATGGAGAACCAACTCAAACGCATCGGCGCGATGTACGATTGGGACTACGAGATCAAGACTTGTATGCCCGATTACTACAAGTGGACGCAATGGATGTTTTTGCAACTCTACAAAAAGGGCTTGGCATACCGCAAGGAAGCGCCCGTCAACTGGTGTCCCTCTTGCAACACCGTGCTTGCCAACGAACAAGCGCAAGGCGGTATTTGCGAAAGATGCGGAAGTCAAGTCACTCACAAAAATCTCAATCAATGGTTTTTCAAGATAACCGCTTACGCGGACGAATTGCTCGAAGGTCTTGACAAGCTCGATTGGCCGGAAAAGACCAAACTTATGCAAAAGAACTGGATCGGCAGAAGTTACGGCGGAGAAATCGAGTTTGCGGTCAAAGGCAAAGATGTCACTTTCAAGGTGTTTACGACGAGAGCCGATACGATATTCGGCGTAAGCTATGTCGTTCTCGCTCCCGAAAGTCCGCTCGTTGACCTCGTGGTAACCCCCGAGCAAAAAGAAGCGGTTGAAGCGTACAAGGAAAAGAGCGCAAAGGCAACCGAAATCGACCGTTTGTCCTCGACCAGAGAAAAGACGGGCGTGCTCACCGGCTCTTACGCAATCAACCCCATCAACGGCAGAGAAGTGCCCATTTTGGTTGCGGACTACGTCATCGCAAGCTACGGCACGGGCGCGGTTATGGGTGTTGCGGCTCACGACGAGCGTGACTTCGTGTTTGCTCAAAAACTCGGTTTGCCCGTTGAGAGAGTCATAAAAGGCAAGGACGGACAAAATGACGATTTGCCGTTCTGCGAATACGGAATTCTCTGCAACAGCGGTGAATTTGACGGTATGACCAGCGAAGAAGGCAAGCTTGCAATTCTCAAAAAGCTCGAAAGTATGGGCAAGGGCGGTCTCAAAACCAACTATCGTTTGCGCGACTGGCTCGTAAGCCGTCAACGTTATTGGGGTGCGCCTATCCCCATTATCCACTGCGAACACTGCGGTGACGTGCCCGTTCCCGAAAAGGATTTGCCCGTACTTCTTCCGCACAACGTCAACTTTACTCCCGACGGAGAATCTCCGCTCAAAAAGTGCAAAGAATTCGAGGACACCGTATGCCCCGTTTGCGGACGCCCCGCAAAACGTGACGCGGACACGCTCGATACGTTCGTGTGTTCAAGTTGGTATTTTTTGAGATACCCCGACGCGCACAACGCGGACAAGCCGTTCGACAGCGAGTGGATAAACAAGATGCTCCCCGTAGACAAATATATCGGCGGTGCGGAACACGCTTGTATGCACCTCCTCTACGCGCGCTTCTTCACCAAGGCGTTGAGAGATATGGGCTATCTCAACTTTGACGAACCGTTCTTGTCGCTCGTGCACCAAGGCACTATTTTAGGACCGGACGGCAACAAGATGTCCAAGTCTCGCGGTAACGTGGTATCTCCCGACGACAGCATTTCCAAATTCGGCGCGGATATATTCAGAGTATACCTTATGTTCGGCTTCAACTATATCGAGGGCGGTCCTTGGAACGAGAACGGTCTCGATTCCATCAATCGTTTCTTCGACAGAGTGGAACGCATCGTCAAGAAGTGCTACGAAGTCAACTTCGAGGAAAAACCGCTCGGCAAGGCGGAAAAGGAACTCAATCGCGTGCGTCACAACACCATCAAGTGCGTGACCAACGACCTCGGTATATTCTCATTCAACACGGCGGTTGCTCGTCTTATGGAATTCGTCAACGCAATCTACGCGTACGAGAGCGCGGTTGACAAGAAGAACGCTTTCTACAAGGACTGCGCAAAAGACCTCGTGTTGTTGCTCGCTCCGTTCGCTCCGCACTTTGCAGAGGAACTTTGGGAAATGCTCGGACAAGAGTATAGCGTGTTCAATCAACCGTATCCCAAATTCGATCCGTCCGCAATGGTGCTCGACGAGGTGGAACTTGCCGTGCAAATCAACTCCAAACTTCGCGGTAGAGTGACCGTTGCAAGCAGTGCAAGCAAGGAAGAAGTGGAAAAAGCGGCTCTCGAAGCGGTAAAAGACCAACTTAACGGCGCACCCAAGAAAGTTATCGTCGTGCCGGGAAGACTCGTAAACATCATAGCATAAGCGCATAGCGCACAAAAATAGACAATAAAATCAATAGAGGGATATATGTTAGACCTTATCAGAATCAGAAACAACCCGCAAGAAGTCGTTGACGCTCTTGCAAAAAAAGGATATAAAGCGGACTTTACCGACGTGATCAAGTGGGACGACGAAAGAAAAGCCACCATCACGCAAATCGAGCAACTCAAAGCGCAAAAGAACAAAGTCTCCGCACAAATCCCCGTTCTCAAAAAAGCGGGACAACCCGTCGAGCCTATCTTTGACGAGATGAGAAAACTCGGTGACGAGATTGCCGCGGGTGACGCCAAAATCAACGAGCTCATCGCCAAAATCAACGATACGCTTGCTTGTATGCCCAATATTCCCGACGAAGACTTGCTCCCCGGTGAAAAGGAAAACAACAAGGTTATCAAAATCGTTGGTGAACAACCCAAATTCGATTTCCCGCTCAAAAACCACGTGGATATCTGCACCGACCTCGGTATGATTGACTATGAAAGAGGCGTAAAACTCTCGGGTAACGGTTTTTGGATTTACAGAGGCGTTGGTGCACGCTTGGAATGGGCGTTGCTCAACTACTTCGTGGACGAACACCTCAAAGACGGTTACGAATTTATCCTTCCGCCTTACCAACTCGGCTACAATTGCGGTTTCGGCGCGGGTCAATTCCCCAAATTCAGCGACGAAGTGTATTGGCTCGATTGCGACGAGGACAGAAAGCGCAACCGCTTTATGCTTCCCACCGCGGAGACCGCGCTCGTCAATATGTACGCGGGTGAAATCATCGACGAAAGCAAGCTCCCAATGAAGTTCTTTGCATATTCTCCTTGTTTCAGAAAAGAAGCGGGCAGCGCAAGAGCGGAAGAGAGAGGTATGATAAGAGGTCACCAATTCAACAAAATCGAAATGGTGCAATACGCTCACCCCGAACACAGCAAAGAAGCGTTTGAGGAGCTCGTAGAAAAGGCGTCTCGTCTCGTCGAGCAACTCGGCTTGCATTTCAGAGTCAGCAAGCTTGCCGCGGGAGATTGCTCCGCGTCTATGGCAAGAACGTACGATGTCGAGCTTTGGATTCCGTCTATGGGCATTTATAAGGAATGTTCTTCCGTATCCAACGCCAACGATTATCAAGCGCGTCGCAACAACACGCGTTATCGCGACTCCAAGACCGGCAAACCCCAATACGTGCATACGCTCAACGGCAGCGGTCTTGCAACGTCCCGCCTTATCCCCGCAATCGTCGAGCAATTCCAAAACGCCGACGGTAGCGTAACTATCCCCGAAGTGCTTCGCAAGTATATGGGCGGTATGGAAAAAATCACCAAATAAAATAGGTTTTAGTGTGCGAGCGCATAATTTTGCGCTCGCATTTTATAACAATAAAAGATAGTGAGGAAATTATGAGAGAAGAACTCAAAAAGTACGGCGACGATGCGTACAAGATGGTGGAATACGCCGCCAACGAAATCGGTCCGCGCCTTCCCGGTTCTCAAAACGAGAAAAAATACCACGACTATATGTCGGGCAAGCTCAAAGAGATAGGTCTCAATCCCGTCACCGAAAACTTCGTGTTTGCACCGCACTCGTCCATTGGCGGACTTCCGTACGCGGGTTGGGCGGGCATTATCGGTTGCGTTCTTACGCTTATCGCAATCTTGGTGTCGTCCATCGGCGGTGATTTGTATCAATTCACCAGAATGCGTTTCGGTTCGCCTTTCGCGGGAGTGGTGGTACACTTCGTCTGCACGATGTTTATGATTTGCGTGTGGATTTGGCTTTTCGTCAGCGTGTTCAAATATCACACTTGCTTTGACTGGTGCTTCAAGCACAAAGTGTCGCAAAACACTTATGCGGAGCTTCTTCCCGAAGACGGCAAATACGATTACACTATCTATCTTACGGGACACACCGATACGAGTTGGACGCTCAAACTCAGTGCCTCGCAATACAAGCTCGGCTTCGTCGGCGTCGTGTTGAGACTCGGTCTCGGTGCAATCGCGGTTGCGCTCGTGACTATGGTCAGCATTGCGCTCACCGTGCTCATTATGATGTATCAATACGGTGACAACCTCGACCAACGCACGCTCCTCAACGTGCTTGAAGCATACGGAATACTTTCCCAAATCGCGCTTTACGGCTCACCGCTTGCAATCGCTTGCTCATTCTTGCTCACGATGTACAACGAGAAGACGGAAGAGATTGCCTCCCCAGGTGCAATGGACAACGCAACGGGCGTTTCCATAGCGTATCAAGTGGTTAAGTATTACAAGGAAAACCCCGACAAAATGCCCAAAAACTGCCGTATTATCGACTGCAACGTCGGTGCGGAGGAGTCCGGTCTTCGCGGATCTATCGCATTTACTCGCAAGCATAAAGACGACGGTATGCTCGACAACGCCTATCACATCAACATAGACTCCATTGCCGACGCAGAGCATTTCGAGGTTATCCACGGTGACAGTTGGCTTTGCCCGCACTTTGACAAGGACTTGGAAAAGATGTTCTTCGACGCAATGAAAGAAGCGGGTATCAAAAAGCCCGGCAACATTGCCAACCCCGTCGGTGGGTGCGACTCAACGCCTTTCCAACGCGCCGGTGTCAAATCCATCACCTTTGCCGCCCAAAACCCCGTTATGTCCGACTACTATCACACCTTCCGTGACGTTCCCGAGCGTTTCAGCCCCGACACGGTAGGGCTTGGACTAGACGTAGTCGTCCGCGTTATCTCCAAAATTGAGGAAAGCCGCACCAAATAACGAATAACTGCGTCAGAGCCGTCCGCCCGCAACTCATTTACGACTTGTAAATTGGGTTGTCGTACGGACGGCTCTTCCTTGTTCTTCATCTATTTGGCACGGCTTTCCAAGTCACACCAAATAACGCCTAATTTTGTCAGCGCCACGATTTGACAACTCACGTACGCATTTGTACGGTTAGGGTTGCCAAATCGTGGCGCTTTCGCATTATGCGTTTATTTGGTGCGACTTACAGTCGCGTCAATAAAACCATCTATTTATCACAACTTTTCAAAAATTCTCAATTTAAAAGTTGATGCGGCTCTTTCAAACCACATCAACTATTATTTTATTATCTATATATTATTTATATAAAATATCCAAATTATCACTCTTGTTTTATGCTATTTAACGTGAGTTCGACAAGTTTGCCTGCAAGGCGGGCTTTGCTTACCAGTTCGTCCGTGACGATATCGCCTTTCTTGGCAATAGGCACGTTTGCATACGTATATAGGTCTTGTCCGAGCACTCTGCCCAGAAGAAATTCGTAATCGCATATAACGCGCGTAGGCGTGTGCGTGTCCTCGTATTCGCTTTCCTCACCGACGATTGTGTCAAACGCGTCTTTCGTAAAAAGAGGAGAATTGCCCGATACGAACACTGCGGGCGGGGCGGTGTGCAATATTGCGTTTTGCATAATATAGTCGGGTTTGGCGTCGGTTGCAGTTTTTGCTATTTGCGTATTCGACATATCGTTCGTCGTGCCGTCGGAGTTATCGTTTTGTGTATTAACGAAAATATCTCTTGCGATATTCACCTTTGTGGCGTCGTTTTGTACGGATAGATCGTCGGTTTCTATTACGGCAAGCGTTTCGACGCTCGGACGAGGAATTTTTGCGGGTTTTGCCTTTGGCGTTTTGGGTGCGCCTTTCAATATTATCGCGTTGCCCGCCGAGAGTATTGCGGAGGGTGAAAATTGCTCCGTTTCCGTGCATATTTTGCTCACTTTTCCGCTTTGAGAAAACTCGATTTCGCTCACGTTGCCTTTTAATACGCCCGCTTGCGTGTATATCGGCATATCCATAATTCCCGCTGTAAAAGCGGTGAAGTCTATATCTTGCGCACTTTTGAAGTTTACGGAATTTTGCACGACGATTGCGTCCTTAAAAGACAAAACGTCGTCAAACGGTATAAGCGTTTCCTCACCGTTTTTGCAACTATTCATAACCAAATATACGATGCATTTGCATCCTTGCGAAAAATATGCATTTTTTATGCGCCCGACGATATTGGACGAGTCTCTTTCAAGCACGGGTTTGTTTTGCAATTGAGAAAATTGAGCCATAATTTACACCTCGAAAAAGCGTATGCGAATATCTTTTGCGATATGACGGACAAGGACGAAAAACACGGCGGGATAGATTTACGAAAATTGTCGAATTACGCCGAAAAATGCACGCAGAATACCGCAAAAATCCTATCAAAAAAGCGGTGTTCTAACGAGGTGAAAATTTCGCTCAAAACGGGGTTATCCACCGAGTTGTCCACAATTTGAGGTCAAAATGTGGATAACTTTGTGGAAAAACACGTATTTTTATGCCGCCGTGAATATAATTGCTTTTGTAACTATATGCGTGTCGAAAAGAGTCGAAACAAAAAAGAATATTCAAAACTTATCGTAATCGTTTTAACGGTGCTTTTGGTGGCGTATTGCGCCTCCGCACCCTTTATAATCAACGCCGTAAACACGGAAAAGGCGCACGAGTCCACGATTGTGATAGACGCGGGGCACGGCGGTATAGATTCGGGAGTGTCGGGAGTCAAAACCGGTGTTGAGGAGAAGACGGTCAACCTCAAAATAGCGTTCTACTTGGGTGAAATTCTAAAAGCGCGCGGATACACCGTTGTCTACACGCGTCGCAACGACGCTATGCACGAGTTCGAGGGCGTAAAAAACAACAAAAAGCGTGCGGATATGTTCAAGCGAGGGGAGATAATCAACGAGGCAAAGCCGTTTGCGGTGATCAGCATACATCAAAATTTTTATTCCGCACCCACGCGTAGAGGCGCGCAAGTGTTTTTCAACAAAAAAAGCGAAGACGGTGCAAGGCTTGCAACTGTTTTACAATCGATTCTCAACGCCAAAATCAATCTTGCGGACGGCGGACGGGAGTATTCTCCGTTGTGTGCGCAAAAGTATCTTCTTGAATGTAGCCCATATCCGTCCGTCATCGTAGAATGTGGGTTTTTGAGCAATTTTGCCGACGAAAGGAACTTGGTTTTGCCCGAGTATCAGTATAGAATGGCAAGCGTTATCGCGGACGGAATATGCCGTTTTGCCTCGTAAACGGAATAAAAGAGCGTGGCGCAACGATATAAGTTATAATTTTTTTCAAATTATAAATTCAAAATCGTTGAAACGACGAAAAAGATATGCTACAATGTGTCCGTCAAAAGTATAAATCACGCAAACAAAAATGGTCTAAAAGATTTGAATCTTGCCTTCTTCTGAAAATTTTCGATGAATTTGGTAGCGTTTGTGTTGCCGTTTTACAGATCAGGGTAAAGCCTTGGTCTATTTTTGTTCGTTAGGGGGATTTTGCTTAAAATATTATTTAGGAGAGCATAAATGAAAAGAAAATTTGTTGCGATTTTGGCAATTTGCTTGGTTGCGATTACGTGCGCTTCGGTGCTAGTATCTTGCTCGAAATCCGGCGATAATCCGGACGACGAATTGCCAAAAGTCGACGTTTTTGAAAAGAACGCCGAGTACAAGGATTTTTACGAAACTATCGCAAAATTGGAGAACGCTTTGTTCAAGACGGAGGGCGCAACGACGTCGTCAAGCATCCAAATATGTAAGTCCGCTTATAAGGGAAACAACTCCATAACGGGAATGGCAGACGCCGTAAAAACGATGATGGACGCTTTGTCCCAAGACGAGCAAAACGGCTTCGTTCCCGAAGCGATGCCCGAGATGTATTCCGTTTATAAAAACGCGTTTTCATCGTCGTTTTCGCTTGCAAAACAGATCGGAGACGGCATCACGAGAATAAAAGGAGAAAGTTCTTTTTACGGAAAAACCGTCAAAATTTTGAACGAGAAGCAAAACGCGGACAGCTATTACGTTGCCGAAAAAGACGGTAATCACGTTTTCCAACTCGTATATTATCCTCAAACTGTCACTCAAATAGAAGGGACGAGCGAAGTGAACGTAAGAAAGGAAGCATTTTCGTTCGTGGATTTGTATTACGTCAGTGAAAGCAATTACGGCTTTTCTATGATTTCCATAACGGGAGAAAACGAGAGTGTTACGTTTGCGTACGGTGACAACCAAAACAAGTTTGCCTACGGCGTTTTGTCAGACGAAAGCCTCAATAGCTTTGCGTGGGCGAACGGAGATCTCAAACGAGACACTAAGCAAATCACGGCAAGCGCAAGCGCGCAAGAGTGCGAAAAATTGTCGTCAAATCTCGACATTCTTTACGACTACGTAGACAAAGATTATTTTAGAAACGTTGCGTCGCGCAACTCGATTTCGCTTGCAAAAGACGATCTTGACAAAATTCTCAACCTTTGGGCGGAGCAATCGGGCAAGAGTGAAGAGGACGGCTCTCCTTGGGTATACGAGAACAACGTTTTGACGGGTTGCGATTTCGCGACCAAAAACGTTACGCCCGCGGAAACCGTAACGATTCCCGACGGAGTGGTGGCGATATCAAGCGAATTTCGTATCGTAGACAACACGGGAACGGTCAAAAATCTCGTAATACCGTCTTCTTGCGAACAAGTCAAAAAACTCGTATCTAACCGTTGGGAAATAGCGGATAGCAACGAATTTAGTCCTTATATAAGCAATGGCAACGCGGAGTACAATCTTGAAAGTATCACGTCGTATTCTCCGTTGTTTAAGACCGACGAAAAGTCCGGCACACTTGCAACGAGCGACGGCAAAGCGTTTTATTTGTTTGACAAAAACACGGAAGTTTACGATTTAAGTGGTGTGGAATTGGACGATAATTTTGCCGTAAACAATCGCGGTTTCAAAAACTCCGGTAGCGTAAAAACCTTGATTGCGAGCGCAAGCAAAAAGTATTATCCGACGAGTTTGGGCTCGGATGGTGAGATAACTTTCAAGTACGATATAAGCACCGTTTGTGATTTCGTTGCAAAATGGCAATTGGACTTGAATACTCTTGAAATTCATTTCGGCAACGCTCCCGAACCTCTTAAAACGCAACAAGACACTGTCGGTGACAAATACGACACGGCAAATCGACTCACGATCAGAATTGCAAATCTCGTTAACGGCGGTACTATCAAAGATCGTTTGAACGGAATTTCGATCGGAGAGCTTAAAATAGTTTCCAACGGTTACAAATTCGTTTTGGCATCGGCGGAGATAGATACTATATTTGATAGCGTTAGCGTCGGCGGAGACGTTAAACTTATCAAAGACAGCACGACGGAATTGGATATATCCGCGTATAACGTATTCGACAACGTCAACGGCAAAATAAATAATGTGACCGTCGACGGAAACTATGCGAATATTGCCGTTGAAGAAGAGATAAACGTTGACGATTATTCCGCAGTTGAAATCGTTTTGAATCCTACGGCAAAATTCCTCTCTCTCAAATTCAATCCTACTCCCGTCAGATACGAAGCGTCGGGTAGCGGTTCTGCAAACAGCGGAACGGACGGTGCGACCGGCAAAGACACGGACAGACCCTCTACCGACAACAAGATTTGGTGCGGAGACGATTATGTTTTCACTTCTCCTTGCTATATCGTGAAACTTCCGAAAACGCAAGAAACTATGGAAAAAACCGAAAATTATCCGTACGCGTATAGAATTTTCGGCAACGATTACGAGACGATAAAAGAAAACGGTTGGAAAAACGCAAACGGTAGCGTTCAATACGAGTTTGCACAAACGGATTGCCAAGAGAGCGTGCTTATTTCCGATTATTGGGTAAAAGACGGCAAGCTCTTGCTCGGATATATAGACGAGACGGGAAGTTGTGGCGGCACTCTCGCTTTGCCAACCGATTGCAACGCATTAGAACCGCAAAATATGCAAATTTTCACCGTCAATAAAATAACAGAAATAGTTATTCCGCAAAACTACAAATATTATCACGTCCAAAACGGAACGTATAGCGGCGTGTTGAAGTCGGTTATAGAACCGTCCGACGCGGGCTTGTTTAGTTGGACGCCGAAATTCTTCAACGACGGAAGCGTCATTTCCTATACGGTCAACTCCATAACGCTCACCGGCAATTCACCGTTGTTTAGTATGGTGGACGGCAAGATTTGTTCCAAAGACGGACTGCAATTGCCCAATTTCGGATCGTCCGAAATCGTCATTGCGTTGCCACCGTATCCGGCAGGGGAAGACGGCACGATTCCTACCGTAACGATAGACCAAGCGTTCTTGGATAATGCGGATTACGACAAATATTCGTTTGCAAATATCCGTTACGTCGCTTACGATAGGCTCGACAACGCGTCTATCGTTGTAAATTTGGGATTGTTGAATATATCGGGAACGCAATTGTTCGGTATAATATTGAACGACCTCAACGTCCAAAGCATCAATTTGAACTTGAAAGGCGACAAGTTGAATAACTTTACTTTTGCCTTTATGGCGAGTAGAGAAGACTTTGAAAATCTTTCACGAGAAAAACAAGAGGCGTTTTGGAACGGTTTGTTTGACGTGCCCGAGAATTATACGTTTAACGATTTTAAGAACGACGGATACGTCTACGACAAAGACGGAGCGTCGATACGATTTGATTTTTATCTGTAAGAAGCATTATCCGGCTTATTGGAATACCGAAGCGTTTATAAGCGCGTTAGACGATAGATAAACGACGTACGAGCGGACGGACGACTTGCAAAAAGCGTCCGTCCGTTTTTTAATTTTACGTTTTGAATAGCGTGAAAAAACCGCAAATGTGCAATACGCCTTGATTTATAAACTAGTTTAGTTTATAATATTAACCATTATGACGAACGCATTTGCATTTCCGTGCCAGAAAGTCCTCAAAAAACACAGCGACGATCCCGAAATCGCCGCGATCATAAAGGACATCGAAAACGCCAAACAAGGCGTTATGACATTCTCGAAAGAGGTCAAGAAGTATATGCTTCAATTTATCCACGCGCGCTACGACGACAACGAAGAGGTCAACGCGCTCATCGACGTGCTTAAACGTTGGAGCAAATACGAGTCTTTCAGTTTTCTCGAAATTTTCCAACTTCAAGACGAGTGTTATTTTTGGTACGACTTTTTGCACGCGTACGGAGCGTGGAAGGTTATCGGCAAAACCTACGGATTTAAGGACGAAAACGACGCTCTAAACGTGCTTATACGTCTCGTTAAGTTGGACGAGACCGTCTTTAAGGAATATCCGGAACTGTAAGCGTTTGAATAAGACGAAAGAGGATAGCAACGCAAAAGCGTTGCCCTACGAACTAAAATGGCTAAACAAGTACACGAAGGTCACCGCGAACGTATGCGCGCACGCATACGCAAGAGCGGTATTGCAACTTTGGAAGAACACGAGATTTTGGAATATCTTTTGTACGCGTTCGTGCCCAGAAAAGACACAAACGAGATAGCGCACGCGCTTATCGACAAATTCGGCTCTTTGGCGGGGGTTCTTAACGCCGACGAAAAGAGGTTGAACGAAGTTGCCGGAATGACGCAAAACGCATCGTTGTTTATTGCGTGTTTGCCCGAGATTTTGCGTAGATATATGCAAGATTGCGAGGGTGAAAAGCAAACGCTCAAAGGCAGAGGCGAGATACGCAAGTTTCTCGGCAACAAGTTCTACGGCTTGCGCGAAGAGGAATTATACGCAATCGCGCTCGACGCCAGAGACGGCTTGGTAGACGCAAGATGCCTTGCAAAAGGAAGTGCGGACGCAGTTGAACTCAACGTGAGAAACATCGTCGATTTCGCACTCAAAAACAAGGCGTGCAGCGTGGTTATCGCACACAATCACCCAAGCGGAAATCCCTCACCGTCTCAAAAGGACGTGGACGTAACGCAAGAGCTGTATACTACGCTCTCGGCAATGGGAATTGCTCTTCTTGACCACTACGTGTTTAGCGGTGCAAGCTATTATTCGTTTGAAGAGCAAGGTATGCTCGACAAAATCAAAAACGTAAAGAACTGTTTGAAAGAAGGTATAAATTTTTATGAGTAACACGGTTAGAACGAGATTTGCTCCGTCTCCGACGGGATTTATGCACATTGGCAATCTCCGCACGGGATTGTACGCTTTTTTGTATGCTCGCAAAAACGGCGGTAAATTTATCTTGCGTATAGAGGACACTGACCAAGAAAGAAAGGTCGAAGGCGCGGTTGAGATGGTGTATCGCACGCTTGCGACTGCGGGTATCACCTACGACGAAGGTCCGGACAAAGACGGCGGATACGGTCCTTACGTGCAAACCGAGCGTATGGGCATATACAAAGAGTATGCTGAAAAACTCGTCGAACTCGGCGGTGCTTACTACTGCTTCTGCGACAAAGAGAGACTTGAAAGCCTCAAAGACGCCAACGGCGTGCACACCTACGACAAGCATTGTCGCAATCTTTCCAAAGAGGAAGTGCAAAGACGCCTTGCGGCGGGTGAACCGTACGTTATAAGACAAAAAGTGCCCGAGGGCGTAGTGTCCAGTTATACGGATATGGTCTTTGGCGAGATAAGCGTAGACAGCGCGGATATCGAAGACGGCGTTTTGCTTAAAAGCGACGGACTTCCCACGTATAACTTCGCAAACGTCGTTGACGACCATCTTATGGGCATCACGCACGTCATCAGAGGTACGGAATATTTGAGCTCAACCCCCAAATACAACCTCATTTACGACGCGTTCGGTTGGGAAAGACCCAAATATATGCACCTTCCGCCCATTATGAAAGACGCCACGCGCAAACTTTCCAAGCGTTTCGGTGACGCCAACTTCGAGGACTTTATCGCAAAAGGATATCTTCCCGAAGCGGTGGTGAACTATATCGCGCTTTTGGGCTGGTGTCCCAAGAACAACAAAGAGAAAATGACTATGCAAGAGATGATTGAGGAGTTCGACACGGACGGCATCTCTCACAGCAGTTCCATTTTCGACGAGGCAAAGATGCGTTGGCTCAACGGCGAATACCTCAAAGCAATGACTCCCGAAGAGTTTGAAAAAGTTGCGACGAGCTGGATTGAAAAGGCAATCGACGGCAAAGACTACGACGTGAAGGAACTTGCGTCTCTTATGCAAACGAGAGTGGATATTTTGAGCGAAATTCCCGAAAAACTTGCCTTCCTCAATCAATTCGGAGAGTACGACCTTGGTATGTACGAGCATCAAAAGATGAAGGTCAACAAGGACGTTGCAAAAGTCGCGGTCAAGACCGCAATCGACGCGCTCAAAGACTTCGAGGATTGGAACGCGGACGCTATCAAAGAGCGTATTAAGACGTATTCCGAACAAGTCGGCGTCAAGAGCGGACAAGTTATGTTTTCTATGCGCGTTGCGCTCACGGGCGCACCCGTAACCCCCGGCGGTGCTATCGAAATGGCGGTAGTGCTCAAAAAAGACGAGACGATGCGCCGTCTTGCGTACTCGCTCGACTTGCTCGAAAAGGCGTAACGTAAAATGAAACTTACTCTTGCAAATAAGAGAATAATTGCGATAATAGCGGTGCTTGTGCTACTTACAAGCGTGCTTTTTGCCGTGCTTATTCCCGCTCCGTCCGTTGCGTATGCGACGAGTTGGGGTGGAAAGGACACGGCAAATTTGTCCTATTACAAGGACGGTTTTTTGGACGTTCAAGGCGCAAAAGCCGTCGTTGATACGTGGGATTTGAGCCGTATAAACGAGCCTATCGTCATTGCGGTGATAGATACGGGTATCGATACCGCGCACGAGCTTTTTGACGACGTTCTTGCCAAAAACGATAAAGGCGAAGTGCTCGGATACAACACGAACGGTGTAAACTCCGACGGAAGCGTGGATATCTCCGACAATACCACCAAGCACGGTTCTGAAATTGCGGGCGTTATCGCAATGCTTATAAAAGAGTTCGGACTTGAAGATTATATCAAGATTTACCCTATAAAAGCGGATAAGGGTGACAGCAACTTCACCATTGCAAGCCTCACCAAGGCGGTGGAGTGGGCGCAAAGCAACGCAAAAGCGGACGTTATCAATATGTCGCTCGGTTTTCCGCAAAAGAATTATAGTCAAAATGGATCGTCCTTGCGCAACGCCTTTGAAGTGGCGGTGTCCAAGGCAAGCGAAACTTCCGTAATCGTGGCAGCGGCGGGCAACAGACAATCGAGTTCGGACAGCAGAAATCAAGCGTTCTATCCCGCTTCTTTACCAAACGTAATATCAGTTGCCAACCAAGGAAGCGACGGCAATTTGTACGCTTCGTCCTTCTATCACGATACGACGGACATTTGCGCCCCGGGACAAGATATCTATACCTCAAAAGGCTACAACGATTTCAATGCCGAGAGCAAATATGACAACGTAACGGGCACTAGTCTTTCGGCGGGTAGCGTGAGTTTTGCAAGCGCGCTTTTGAAACTCCGCTGCAAAGTGCAAGCAAGAGACGTCGACGCAAGAAAGATTGCAAGACTCGTTTGCAAAATGAATTACCCCAAGACGGTGAGCGTAAGCGCGACTTCCGTTAGCCCCGCATACACGTTCCCCGCGCTCAATCTTTTGACGGTTGCAAGCGCAAATCTCGACGACGTAAACCTCGGATATTTGACTCCTACCGAAATGACGCTCGTTCACAACGGCACGCTTGGTGAGGGTGATTACACCGATATGGTTTATATGCGCGCGGACGCAATAACTCCCGTCGAGTTGTACGTGCAACTTGCTCCTCTCGGTGCGGTAGATCCTTTGGTCGAGAATAGCGTCGAGTGGGTTGCGCAAAAGATAAAAAATGCGGACGATACTACCGTTATTGACGAGTATTCTCTCGGCAAAGGCAAGAGCGTAACTTTCGTCGCAGAGGGCGGCGGAGATTATATCGTCAGAGCAAAATTGCCTTATTACGATCTCGAAACGTATCAACAAGTGCACGTAGAATACGGCAAATATTACGTTGGTGAAGTGCGCGTCACTCTTGCAAGCAGAGCGGGTGAAGACGTATCGATCGCGCCGTCGAGCGCAACGCTTTATACTACCGAAACGACGACCTTTGCGCTTACGGGCGTAAAATATCTCGACCCCGATATCGAGACCAAGTGGTACGTCAACGGTGAGTACGTAGCATCGGGCGCAACCTTTGATTTCACGCCAAAGAAAGCGGGCACGTATTATATCACGGCACGCTTCGGGGATAATTCGATAGTCGATTTCCAATACAAATTCACCGCCGTCGTCAAGCCGTTTATACTCCGTCCTCTCGACTTGTCAATGCTCATCGTAGGGCTTACGATTGCGCTTGCGGCAATAATCACCGTCGTCGTGATAGTCGTAAAGAAGAGAAAACCGATGCTCATCGACGAGCCCCAAAACGATACGGAAGAGTAAAGGTCGACGATAGGCAATAACCCAATAAGGTTAAGATATCCAAACTAAATATTACGAATATATTATATAAGCAAAAGACCGTCCATAGCGACGGCCTTTTGCTTGATAAGGGGAAGTATTATGAGGAGCGAAAGCCAATGGTTTTCGTCTTTTGGGGCTGTTTGAAAATCGATACGGTTTGCGTTGATTTTGCGTTTTATATTTCGATTATTTCCAAAATCTCGTTTCTTATACGCAGAATATCGTATTTATACGCATAGTATTTACAAATAGGATTTTCAGTCTTTGCGAGGGAGGAAAAGCACGTTTTTGGTGTGCACGTCGCAGTATGAAAAGGTGCGGTTTTGTCCGTCGTCGGATTTGACGGTGAACACTGCGGGAAATACCGCCGTAACTTCGCCTTTGAGAAGAGTGGATTTGCCTCTTCCGGTATTGATTTTCATAAGCACGGGTATGCCCACGAGTTTTTGCACTCTTTCTTTTGCGCCTGCGATTGATTGTCCGATTTCTCTCATACGATAATTTTTGCCGATAATTTGAAATTTATTCGTCATATCGCAAGACTTTTGAGAATATGTTTTTGTGAAACGGAGGAGTATATGTTCAATTTTGAGAAAATAAGTGCAAGCAAATTTTACACCGCGCCGTCCGTCGAGAGAGTGGTTGAGTTTTCACCGCAAGACGTTGATATGAGCAACGTCGCAAAAGTGTTGTCGCTTGCGGTTGACGCAAAAAGCACGACCGTAGAAGCGCACGACGGATACGTGCAAGTGAGCGGACGAACCAATTTCCGACTTATCTACCTCGATAAAGAGGGCGTGGCAAGAGGCGTGGATTACAACGCCGATTTTGAAGTGAGAGTGGACGGAGAATTTGCGGAGGGAGACAACGCTCGTTGCGACATATACGTCACCGAAGCGGACGTAGGCGCGACGGATAGATTGTCATTGACCGCCGTTCTCGACATAAGAGCAAGCGCAATCAAGCGCGACGAGATAGAGATGCTCACCTCTTGCGAGGACTGCTATACCACCACCAAAGAGATATACGTGCCGTCCTTTATCGCAACCAAAACGTCGTCCGTACCCTTTGACGACGAGGCGGACGTGGGCGGTGAAATAAGCGTGGTGCTCGGGCTCAATACCGTGTGTATTCCCAAGCAATCCATCGCAACCGACGGCGGTGCGAAAACCAAATTCCAAGTGATTGCCAACGTAACGTACGTCGAAAACGGTGAAATTAAGCAACGCGCTTTCAATATTCCCATAGAGGACGAATTCAGTCTTGACGGCGTTACTCCGTCGGACGCAATCAAAGTCGAAGCGTGCGTAAAGACGGCAAAAGTGGTGCTTCAAGGCGTGACGGACGACAACGTTATTAGAGTCGAAGGTGAAGTGCAAATCAAAGTCGGCGCGTTTAGATGCTCCAAAACGGAAATCGTAAGCGACCTCTTTATGCTCTCCAACGAGACGGAAATCGAGCGCAAGAGCGCAAATTATCAATGCTTTGACGGTTGCGGATACTTTATGCAAGGCGTGAGCGGAACGGCAATGCTCGGAGACAACAAGCCCGCCGCACTTCAAGTGTGCGCAATGCCGTACGCAAGGTGCTATACAACTCGCTCGTACGTCACCGAGGACAACAGACTCGTGGTCGAGGGCGTCGTCAACACCGATATTATTTATACGGACGAAAACGGTTACAACGCGGTGCGTGCGGAAATTCCGTTCGCGGTGGCGGTTGCAAGCGAAATTCCGTTCTCCAAAGAGGTCAAGGTGCATTCCGACGTGCAAAGAATAGACGCAAGTATCGTCAGAGAAAGAGAATTCGATATCGTTATGGATATAGCGGTCAAAGCGTGCGGATATTCCGACTTGCAAGCGGACTACATATCCGCAGTCACGGTGGGTGAGGCAAGAGTCACCAACACGTCCGCATTGTCCGTATACGTGGCTTCCGAGGGTGAGGAAATGCTCGATATTTGCAAAGCACTATCCGCAATGCCCGACGACGTAAGAGCGCAAAATCCGACGCTCGAAACGCCGACGAAAGAGGGAGACAAGATAGTTTATTTCAGAGCGTTGAAATAATAGAGACTGTGAGAATATGAAAAAGCGTGCAATTTATGCACGCTTTTTCATATAGGGGATAAAAGGTTTCAAGCTATGCTTGACAAAATTAAATTCGATTTTTACTGTCGTTTTTGCGACTTGCTTTTATTGAGAGAATATAGTCAATTGCGTCGTTTACGGCTTTTTCTTTTGCTTTATTGAAGATTTGCAGTGCGTCGTCAAGCGTTGATTGCACCGATGAAAAATCTTCTTTAACTTGCGCTTCGTCCTCTTCGGTGAGTGCCATATCTTTCTTTGCCGATTGCGCAAACTCTTTGAGGGAAGCGATTGCTTTATCTATGCTGGAATAATCGTCGTAGTCCACGTTTTCGGGCTTGCATTGACCGAGTATATCGTCGATATCGAAGCCTGCGAGATTGAGCATAAGCGTCATTTGAGGCGTCGCAAGGGTGGCTTTGATAGTGAGTATGCGCTTGTCCACGTCGTCGATTGAGAACTGCATATCCTCCTCGTCCTTGTCGGCGGTTACGAGATACTCGTTGCAAATATTTTCGTACACGCTTGCAAGGCGCGCCTTTTCTTGCTCGCTTGCGTTGCGATAGAGTTTGTCGACGAAAAATTCGAGATCGCTTTTGGATATTTGCACGCCGTCTTTGACCGTAGATGCGTCGATTGCCTTTTCAAAATCGTCTTCGTACACTCCGAGTGCGGTTGCAATCTTGGATATTGCGTCTTGCGATATCGTGTAGGTGGGGTTTGCAAAATAGCTTGCAAATCTCGTTTGATAGTAGGTGAGGGAAAGCAAATACGCGTTTGCGGCGGTATACTTGATTGCGCTTGAGGTTTTTGCAAGGTTTGCCATTGCCTCGGTATAATTTGAGAGTGCCTTGGTTGCAAAGTGTTTTACGTAGAAAGTGCCTTCAAGCGTTTGCACCGTGTTGTTGTACACGAGTTTTGCCTTGTCCACTTGTTTTTTGTACGCGTCGCCGTACGTTGCGTCGGCGTTGTTTTGCAAGACGGAAGCGATAGACAACAACTCTTCCGTGCTTTTGCTCGCCAAATCTTGGTAGTTTTGAGACGGATCGGTTTCCATTGCGCGCTTTACGAGCTTGAAGTCACCAACGGACAAAGATTGAATATTCTCATCCGCCGAGTATTGTGATTTGAGCTTTGCAAGTTCCGTATTGAGAGACAAGCTGATTTCGTTTGTGATAGACACGCAAAGCGACTCGTTTTGCTCTTGCACGCCTTTTATAAAGGAGTCTGATATAGACTTGAAGAGGTCGTTTTGCTTATCGTCAGACGAGGATACCACGCACACGTCGACGGTTGCGTTTTCCTCTTTGAGATATCCGTATTCAACGGCAAGAGCGGCAATATTTTCGATTGCGACGTTCACCTTTGCGCCGACGATGCCGTCTTCTCTGAATAAGAGCACTCTTGCGTCCTCGTTCGCACCCGTGACGCTCATAACTTCGTCGTTTTGATCGAGTACGAGCTCTATTGACGGATTGACGTCTACGCTGACGTAAGAGGTCGCTTTTGGCGTGAACGAAATGGTGTTGGGAGTAAGGGAATTGCACGCAATTAAACACACGGCACAAAGCACCGTGAACGCAAGGCACATAGCCAACAAGATTGACGTTTTTTTGTAATTGCGCATACTCTTTCCTCTATTTTATATATAGATAATATACCCAAAATATAAAAACACAATAAAATCAACATAAAGATAATCAAAAGAATATCCAAAAATCGCAAATTTTTGCAAAATTCGCGCACGATATCGAGCAAATGCACGATAAAACGCAATCCTCGTCGCATTGAATAAAGAAAGTTGAGATATCTTGACTTGTGTGCTAAAATATAATTATGACCAAGCAAGAATTGGACAGAGAAATGCTCAAATTGCAACAAGGCAACGAAACCGCGTTTGAAAATATCTACAACGATACCAAGCGCGGACTTTTCGCGTTCCTCTTGTCTATGACTCGCGATTATCACCTTGCCGAAGATATGATGCAGACCTCGTATATAAGGTTGAGAACCACCATATCGCAATATCGCGCGGGCTCTAACGCATACGCTTGGCTATACACGATAGCAAAGAACGTGACCATCAACGAGCTAAATCGTCGCAAGCGCGAAAGCGTGACGGACACCACCGGCGACGACGGACGATTCGGCTCGTACGATATGGAAGAGGAGGACACGCCCGTCACCAAAGCGATGAACAAGGTGCTCAGCGACGAGGAAAGGCAGATAGTCACCTTGCACGTTATATCGGGATTTAAGCACAGAGAGATAGCCGAGACGCTCGAAAAACCGCTCGGAACTATATTGTGGGCATACAACAACGCGCTTGCCAAAATAAAGAAAGAATTGCAAAAGGAGGGGAAAGATGAAGATTAGGGATATCAAAAACAATCTCAAAACCGAACACGACGAAAAGTCCGTGCCCGACGTCTTTTCCCGCGCACAGCAAGCCCCGATAAACAGACTTTTGACGGGTGAAGAGCCGTTGCGCGCCTTTGATAAAACCACGGCGGTGCGCCTTTTGTGGATTGCGCTTGCACTTCTTTTGGTGTGTGCGCTTGCGTTTTCCGCACTTGCGCTTATGCAAGACAATAAGCCCGCGCCCGCTCAAAGTTACGTGAGATTGAGCGTCGAAAGCGAAGGCAAGACTATAATTTACGGCTTCGTTATAAGCGACGAAAGCGTGACCGTTTGCACGTTGGAGCGCGACGGCGAAGATACGCCTTTCAGCAACGTAGGCAAGCAAGGTGAAAACATCAAATACGCAATAAAAGATGTTTATCAAGTCAAAGACGACGATAAAGTGCGCGTTTGTGTGATTGGTGAAGATAGAAACACCGCGTTGCAACTTGCAACCGCACTCGTTTCGGCAATTCGCGACGGTATGCAAAGCGGGGAAGAAGCGGTGGTCTCTTACTCTATAAACGATGCAACCGTGAAGAGCGAAATTGCAACGTTACTCTCGCTTGAACAAAGCGCAACCGCAGACCAAATCGCAAAAGCGTACTTTGAAAAATTTGCATAAAAACTATAATACGCGCCTTAAATACGAGTTAAAAACGCTTCGGCGACAAAAACTTGTTGAAAAAGGCGCGCTTTATATGTATAATATAATTTATCTATCTATTCATACTAATCATAATAGCGCGGGCGCGCATAATATCGCGCCTTCGCTCGGAGAACTTATATGAAGAAAATTCTCACGCTCACTTGCACGATTTTGCTCGTCGTTCTTCTTTGCTCGGTTTGCGTTGCTTGCAACAGAACGGACAGAGACGACGACAATAATAATAACGGCGGAAACAACCAATACGAAGTTGCAAAATACACCGTTACTTTCAACACGTTGAGCAATTACACCTTTGAAAACAACGTTTTGACGGGCGTCGTGGCAGGCTCGAAGATTAAAGCGCCCACCAACGATAAGGGTGAAAAGGTTATCCCCACCAAGACGGGATACACTTTCCAATACTGGACGGAAGACGGCAAAAAAGAGTTTGATTTCAATACGCAAACGATCAACAAAAACACCACGCTTTCGGCGTATTATTCTCCCAACGAGTTCAATCATAACTACGTTCTCGGCGCGACGTACACCTACAACGAGGACGGCACGATAACCGTCAATAACGGTGAGTACAAGAATTTGACGGGCTACGATATGACTATCGGCGCGGACGCAAAGGTCAAATCCGTGTACAACGACAAGACCAATCTCGATTGCCCCGAGGCGGAGAACGATACGTTCTGCTTCTGGTTCTATCTTGACAAAGACAACAAACCCGTGCGTTTCACCGCACTTGCAAGCGACAAGGACACCAACGTTGCGTCTTTGGACAAATACACGCTCACTTACAACACGTCCGACGTGTTGACGCTCTATCCAATGTTCCGCTCCACGCTTCCCGTGGTTACGTTGCAATATCTTGCAAAAGACGGTAGTGTGCTCAACAGCAAAGAAATGCGCTCCGTTGACAAGATTGCGGAAAGCGACAAATACGTCCCCGAAAATATCTCGGGCTACAAGTTTGATAAATGGTATTACGAGACCGTCAATTCCGACAAAGAAACGGTCAAGAACGATATCAAATACGAAAACGACGAGCAAACGGGCACGCGCGTTTTTGCAATGGGTGACTTTGACAACTATTTCGAGGGCGGTATCGTAAAGATTTATTCCAAGTGGACCAAGCAAATCGCAATCTCTTCCGTTGACCAATACGAGAGCGTTTACGACGTTTTGCACAAGGAAAATCCCACCGACGAGGAAAAAGTCGCAATCGAGGAAATTCTCGACGCGGATATTAAGTTCTCGGGCACGATCAACTTCGGTACTAACGTCTTCAAACCTCTCTTCGACGCGTCTCACGTTTTTGTAGGCACGATTGACGGCGGTGAAAACGGCGCAACGATTAAGGGCGGTATCTTTGGAGATACCACGCACGCTTCCGTGTTCGGTTACGTCGGCGGTACGCTTGAAAATCTCACTTTTGAAAATATCACGCTTTCCGTCGTCAAAGACGGTGAAAGTTACGTGAGCGACGTGCGCGTCGGCGTAGTTGCAACCGTCAACAGCGGTAGGATTTACGGCGTTACGGTGAAGTCGGCAACGCTCAACCTTAACGAACTCAACAAAGTTACCGTCGGCGGTATTGTAGCGGTCAACCAAGGCGTTGCAAGCGACATAAACAAGGGCTATATCGGCGGAAGCGCGTTCGGAAGCGATACGAGAAGGATTTCGTTTACATCAAACAGTAAGTCTCTTATCTTCGGCGGTATCGTCGGTGAAAACAAGGCTTCTTCCACTATCGTGGACGGCAAAGCGTTCGTTTCCCCAGACGAAATCAGATGCGACTCTTTCAAGATCGGCGGCATAGCGGGCACAAACGGCGGTCAAGTCTCTCAATGCGAAGTTGAGGTATACACAGTCAACAATATGATCGCGACGAACACGGCGTACTTCGGCGGTGCGGTTGCGGACAATGCGGCGGCAGTTGAAAAAGTGTCTGTCAAAGTGAATTTCGGTGCGGGCGGTTGCCCCGCTATCCTTGGCGGATCGCTTTCGCAATCAGTGAATATCGGCGGTATCATCGGCAAGAACGAAGGCTACGTGAGAAATTCCTACGTTGACGCGGATATGAGAGTCATTCTCAACAAGTCGGCAAGTATCGTCGCAATCGGCGGTATCGTCGGCAACAATTTCAGCGGAAAATCGCAATCGGGCACGTCCACGACGAGCGTCGGCGCAATCAACTATTGCTACTCAACGGGCACGATTGACGTAAGCCTCGACAGAGAGACGAAAAACGTCAGACTTTACGTTGCGGGCATCGCGGGCAGAAACTCTCAAAAGTCAATCTCCTCTTGCTTCACGCTCGTGAATATCGCGGTTGACAACACCGTCGAAGACGAAGCGGGTGAGCTCAAAAACAACGATACCAATGCACTCTTCCTCGGCTTTGGTTTCGGCAGTATGGAAAACAATTCGACCGTAACCAAGTGCTGGTACGATCCTCAAAACACGCTTTCGCTCAACGGTGAAGTTTACTCCGTTACGGTGGTTGACGGTGAGGACGTCGAGAACTTCGTTATCACCAAGACGGGCAACCTCAAATCAACCGACCCCGACTCGACGAGCTCGTTCCGCTCCGAAACGTGGTTTACGGACAACACGGGCTTTGACTTCAAGGACGTGTGGACGATAGAAGACGGCAATCTTCCCACACTTCAATTTTTAATTAAATAACAGCAAAAAAACTATCTAAAAACGGCGCATTTTTATGCGTCGTTTTTTATTATGTTTATTTTTGTACGATATTCAGTAACGGTTGACACACGTCGCTTACGGTGCTATAATTGAGCGAAATTCAGTAATTTTTGAGGGGCTATATGGCAAGAAAACCAAAGTACGATTGCGGAACGAAGAACAAAATGATAGAAGTCGGCACGAAACTGTTTTTTGAAAAAGGCTTTGACGGCACGTGCATACGCAATATCACGGACGAGCTCGATTGCGAAGTCGGATTGTTTTACTATTATTACAAGACCAAAGACGATTTGTTTTCCGACGTTCTCGACCACTTTTTCGAGCCGTACAAGGCAGATTTTGCCACACTTGTGGAAAGCGCAAAGCAAAACCCTAATCAAGCACTTATGAGATTTTTCGGCTATATGAAGGTAAAAGTGCGCGAGTTCAGGGATAAGTACGAGGGCAATATGCATCGCACGGTGCGTTGGGCAATACGAGAGCAAACGCTCACCGTCATCGAACCGTACATAGAGCAAATTTTGGAAGTTTTGGTAGCGGACGGCGCAAAACCGACTATGGACACTCCGATTATGGCGGTGTTCTTGTCCCACGGCGTCGGCAGCGTGATTTTGCACGAGGACGCCGAATGGGTGGACGACAGCACCACGCAAATACGCAAAACCGTCAATATGATTTTGGGACTTTCACCCGAAAGAGCAAAGATAATGTTTGGAGATTGATACGATTATGAGAAAAATAGATATGAATACGTATTATAGAAAGGGCGTTTTCAAGCACTTTTCGCAAGATTGCAAATGCTCGATTTCTATGACGGCAAGAGTGGACGTAACCGACTTGCGCGAGGTGTCAAAAAAGACGGGAAGCAAGTTTTATATCAACTTTTTGTATTTGCTTTGCAAAACGCTCAATTCGCGCGACGATTACAAGATGTTTTACGATTGGAAAACGGACGAACTTATTTGCTTCGATACGATAAACCCGACGCAATACGTTTTCCACGAGGATACGGAGACTTGCACTCCCGTATATACGACGTATTACGAGGATTACGACGAGTTTTACGCCGAGGCCGCCAAGGATATAGCGCGTGCAAAGCAAACGAGAGAATATCGTCTCGATATGGCAAATCACCTCAATTGGTTTGACGCGTCGTATTTGCCGTGGGTGAGTTACGACAGTATGAACGTGGAACTTCCCGACGGGCATCTATATTTCCAACCCGTAGTCAATTGGGGCAAGTATCGTGAAGAAAACGGCAGATATAAGTTGCCGTTGACGGTGCGCCTCAACCACGCGATTGTGGACGGATATTTGCTTTCGCAAGTGTACGTCACGCTGGAAAAAGAGATTGCGAAATTTTGCGAAGAGAGGATATAACGATGAAAAAATGGTATGACGAAGAATATAAATTCGAGATTGAAACCATCGGATTTTTGAGAGGGGACAAGACGGAAAATTATTGTCGCAACGGCGAGCAAATCGGAGATAAATACGAGTGCACTTACGGTTGCCCCGTCAACGCGCAAGGCTACGGAATTTGCAGTAAGACTATGACTATGCTTTATCCGATTATGGAAGCGGTGAGAAGCGGTGGAGACTTGCGCAAAGTGGGCGGTGAGGACAAATACGTCAAAACTATCGTGTGTCCCGACGGTTGCGTTATGTTCCGCCTTACGGCAACGCCTCTCGGAAACGAAAACTTTTTCGAGGGCAAGTTCTACGAAGATAAGAGCGAGAATTAAAATAAAACGAATTGTGATATAAAACGGATATAAAATGAAGTGCATTGCACCAATAGATTTTATACGTTCATATCACTGCGCATAGGTGCGCAAAGAAGGATAAAATGAGCAAGAGATATAAGATTTCAAAGGGCATTTTGCTGTTTTGGACGCTGTTTATAGGTTTGGGCGCAATCGGCGGTGGATTGTGTATGATTATAAAACCCGACGGGAGTGTTATGGGAATGGACGGTATGTTGCCGTACTTTCAAGTGTTACCGCTTGCGGACAAGTTGTTCCAAGACTTTCTGTTTTCGGGCATAGCGCTTATAATCGTCAACGGCGTTACCAACCTCGTCGCAACGGGCTTGATTTTCGCAAACAAGAAAAGCGGAATAATTATGGGAATGGTATTCGGCGTCACTCTTATGGCGTGGATAATAATTCAGTTCGTAATCTTTCCGCCAAACGTTATGTCGTCGTTGTGGTTTGTGTTCGGCATTTTGCAAGCAATCACGGGGTACGTTTGTCTTGTGAGATACGATCAAGATCACTTCGATTTTGACGAGAACGAGTATCAAAATATAGGCAAAAACCCGTCTTGCGCCGTGGTGTATTTTTCAAGATTGGGATATACCAAAAAGATTGCCTATCAAATCGCAAACGCGCAAGGCGCGGATATTTACCAAATCACCACTTCCGAAAAGACGGACGGAGATTTGGGCTTTTTGTGGTGCGGAAGATACGGAATGCACAAGTGGGGTATGCCTATCGACGATATCGATTTAAGCAGTTACGACAGCGTTATAATCTGTTCTCCGATGTGGGTGTTTGGTGTGTGCGCCCCTATTAGGGAGTTTTGCAAAATGCAAAAAGGCAAGCTCAAAAGCGTAGGCTACGTTATCACGCATACGATGAAAGCGCGCTTTGAAAACGTTGCGGACGATATGGACGCATTGCTTGACACAAGGCATACGTCTTTCGAGTCGTACAGTACGCAATTCGGCAAAATAAAGAGATTAAATTGACAAAATAACGGTATAAAGTGCCGATTGTGTAAAATATCGAGAAAAACGAAGAGAAAACGTCTCTTCGTTTTTTATGTATCGCAAAACTAATTTCTGTATAGTCCAATAAAACGACGTCGTTATTTGTATACATTATATAAGTTTCAAAAACGATTTTTAGGGGGAAGATAAAATGAAACGAATGAAATTCTTGGGTTACACCCTTTTGATTGCCGTATTATTGGCTTGCTTGATATTTGCGTTTACCGCTTGCGATGACAACGACGAACAACCTACACCAATAGAGGACGTAGAGGAAGAAGTTCCCGATTTTCACGTTGAGGACTACGAGTATTTTGAAATTGACGATTCAAGAGCTTCCGAAGGGAAGATTGAGATCAAAAAAATCAAATACGAATACAAAGACGTTGTGACTGAAATGGTTATTCCGGATACGTGCGCTCTCATATACGGTGGCGCGTTTAAGGAAATGAAAAATTTGCGAAAAGTGACGCTTCCAAACGTACAAATGGGGCGTGGAGTTTTTGAAAACTGCAAGAAACTTGTAGAAGTCGTGTTTTCTGATGATTTTGAATTTATTTCGCAAAATTGCTTTTTCGGCTGTTCTTCTCTTAAAGACGTAGTTTTTCCGTCATCACTAAAAGGCGTTTGTGCAAAATCTTTTTACGGCACGGCTTGGTTTGACGCACAACCCGACGGAGTGATATATTACGGTACTATTGCCTATGCATATAAAGGGAATATGCCCAAAGATACTACCGTTGCTTTTAGAGAAGGAACGACGGTTATTGCCGATTATTTTTTTGAAGATTGCGACGAATTGGTAGAAGTGATTATGCCCGATAGCGTCGTGGATATCGGAAGTTGCTTGTTTAGGAATTGTAAGAAGTTAAAGTCCGTAAAATTTAGCGAAAACATTACGCATCCAACTCGTTTTTACGATTGTCCATCGATAAAAGAGGTCGTGTTCCCCGATAAAGTCGAAACGTTGTACTCAAATACTTTTCATAATTGTGCAAGCCTTATGAGTATAACTGTCGGGAAGAATTATAAGCAAACTATAATCGGCTGGTTTGAGCCGGTGGTAAGAGCTTGTCCGAGACTCGTACAAGTTTATAATAGATCAAATATTCCCATTCAATCTTTTTGTTTTGATGGGTTGGACATATATTTTTATAGCGAAGAAGGAGGAAATAAACTGGTTGAGACGGAAAAAGACACGTATTATTTGGTACTTGAACAAGAAAAACGGTTCGTTGGATATTTCGGAAGCGAAAGAGAGGTTTTGTTCATCGATGCCGATACGTCGGAAGTAGTAAGCGGAGCTTTTTATAATTCAAAAGTAAAACGCGTCATTTTGCCTTACGGAGTAAAAAAGATAGGTAGATATGCATTTTGTGGCGATAGCTTGGTTGAAACGGTTATAGTGCCAGCGTCAATTGAAGAAATCGACGATGATGCATTTGAATCGATTTATTATTACGTGACAACAAAACAACGCCCGATAACCGTATATTATGAAGGAACTATGGCGCAATGGGACGCTGTGATAGATTGCGAAGATCAAATGTCGACGTACGTGATTTGCAAAGACGGCACTATATCGCTGAATAAAGATCACGTACCGTTTGCCGAATAATTTGTCAAAACAAAATAAAAACCCCTCGGATTTCCGAGGGGTTTTTGCTACGCTATGCGGAATTATTCTTCCGTGTAAGAAGCTGCCTTTTTGAGGTAGAATGCACGTTTCTTTGCGGCGTCTTCTTCGTTCTTTGCGAACAAGACTTTTGCCGCATCCGGATTCATCTTTGCCAAGGACGCATATCTCGTTTCGTTCATAAGGAACGCTTGATAATCGTCGGTCGGCTCTTTGCTGTCGATTGCGAGCGGTGCTTTGTCCGTTCCGACCAACGTCGGGTTGTAACGGAAGAGTTGCCAATAACCGCAGTCAACTGCTTTCTTCATTTCCATTTGCGAATTGTCCATACCGCCTTTGATGCCGTGGTTGATGCACGGTGCGTAAGCGATGATGATGGACGGTCCGTGATATGCCTCTGCCTCTGCAAACGCTTTGACCACTTGGTTCATATCCGCGCCCATAGAAACTTGTGCGACGTACACGTAACCGTAGTCCATTGCGAGAAGTGCAAGGTCTTTCTTCTTGGTGCGTTTACCCGTTGCAGCGAATTTTGCGATTGCGCCGGTCGGGGTAGACTTGGAAGCTTGTCCGCCCGTGTTGGAGTACACTTCGGTGTCGAGGACGAGGATGTTGACGTCTTCACCGCTTGCGAGGACGTGGTCAACGCCGTTGTAACCGATATCGTACGCCCAGCCGTCACCACCGACGATCCATACGGATTTCTTGATGAGGCAATCTTCTCTTGCTTCGATGTTTTGCAAGAGTTCGAGACTCACGCCGTTTGCGTTCTTCTTTTCTTCGGGGAGAAGTGCGATGATTGCGTTTGCCGCTTCTTCGCTCTTTGCCGCGTCTTCTTTGTTTTCAAGCCACGCGTTGAGAGCGTTAGTCATATCTTCGGAAATCGTGCCGAGGCTGATAAGGTTGGTAATCGTGTTTGCAAGCACGTTGCGACGAGTGTCATAAGCGAGGTGCATACCGTAACCGAACTCTGCGTTGTCCTCGAACAAGGAGTTTGCCCAAGCAGGACCGCGACCTTTGTCGTTCTTGGTGTAGGGGCAAGTCGGAGCGCTACCGCCGTAGATGGAGGAGCAACCCGTTGCGTTTGCGATGAGCATTCTGTCACCGAAGAGTTGCGTCATAAGCTTGACGTACGGAGTTTCACCGCAACCCGCGCAAGCGCCGGAGAACTCGAAGAGCGGTTTCTTGAATTGGCTGTTCTTGACGTTGACGGATTTGAGTTCTGCGGAAGTTTCTTTGAGGTCTGCCGCATATTCCCAGTTTTCCGCCTCTTTTGCGATTGCTTCGTCAAGCGGAACCATAGTGAGAGCTTTTTCTTTTGCGGGGCATACAGCAACGCAGTTGGAGCAACCCGTGCAGTCGTACGGACTTACTTGCATACGGAATTCGTAGCCCTTTACGCCGATAGCCGGTTTGGTTTCGAACGTTTCGGGTTTGTTTGCAAGTTCCTCTGCGGTTGCGAGCGTCGGACGGATAGTCGCGTGCGGGCAAACGAGAGCGCAGCGGTTGCATTGGATACATTTGTCTTTGTCCCACATAGGAACGGACACTGCGATACCGCGTTTTTCAAATTTGGTCGTGCCGGTGGGTACGAAGCCGTTGGGATTGAATGCGGAAACGGGGAGTTTGTCGCCTTCTTGTGCGGTGATCGGAGCGATGAAGTTCTTGAAATATTCGTCGTTGGGCACTTCGAGCGGAGCTGCGCCGTTGGTAGTGGTCTCCCAGCTTTGCGGATATTTGACTTCTTTGAGGTGTGCGATTGCGTTGTCCACGCAAGCGTTGTTCATTGCGACGACCGCGTCACCTTTCTTGCCGTAGGACTTCTTGATCATTTCCTTCATATAACGCTCTGCGTCTTCGTAAGGAATGACGTTTGCAAGCTTGAAGAACGCCGCTTGCATAACCGTGTTGACGCCCTTCTTCGTGCCGATCTCTTGGATAACTTTGAGACCGTCGAGAGTGTAGAATTTGATGTGCTTTTTGGCAATCATATTCTTCATAGAAGCGGGGAGTTTTGCGTCCATCTCTTCGGGCTCCCATTGAGAGTTGAGGAGGAACGTACCGCCTTCTTTAAGGTCGGAGAGCATATCGTAACGGAGCACGTAAGACTCGTTGTGGCACGCCACGAAGTCCGCTTGGTCGATGAGGTACGTGCTGCGGATGGGCTTGTCGCTGAAACGGAGGTGAGAAATGGTGATACCGCCGGATTTCTTGGAGTCGTATGCAAAGTACGCTTGTGCGTATTTGTCGGTGTGGTCGCCGATGATCTTGATGGAGTTCTTGTTCGCGCCGACCGTACCGTCAGAGCCGAGACCGTAGAACTTGCAAGAGATTGCGCTTGCGTCGGAAGCGTCGATCTTTTCGGTGACTGCGAGAGAGTGGAACGTCACGTCGTCGTTGATGCCGACCGTGAAGCGATCTTTCTTCTCACCGTTCATATTTTCGTAGATTGCGTTGACCATAGAAGGATTGAATTCCTTGCTGCCGAGGCCGTAACGTCCGCAAAGCACTTCTTTCTTGATGCCTTTCTCGTTGAGAGCGGATACGACGTCGAGGTAGAGGGGTTCGCCTTGTGCGCCCGGTTCTTTGGTTCTGTCCATAACGGTGATGGTCTTGACCGTCTCGGGAAGTGCCGCGACGAATGCGTCCATCGGGAACGGACGATAAAGTCTGACTTTGAGAAGACCGACTTTTTGTCCTCTTGCGTTGAGGTAGTCAACGGTCTCTTCAACCGCTTCTGCACCAGAACCCATAATGACGATCACGCGGTCTGCATCTTTTGCGCCGTAGTAGTCAACGAGATTGTATTTTCTGCCCGTGAGCTTGCTGACTTTGTCCATTTCCGCTTGAACGATTGCGGGGACTGCGTCGTAGTATTTGTTGCTTGCTTCTCTGTTTTGGAAGTAGATGTCGGGGTTTTGAGCCGTGCCTTGTTGATGCGGATGCTCGGGGTTGAGTGCACGTGCGCGGAATTCGTCAACCTTCTTGAAGTTTACGAGGTCCTTGATCTCGTCGTAGTCGATGACGTCGATCTTGTCAACTTCGTGAGAGGTGCGGAAACCGTCGAAGAAGTTGAGGAAAGGAACGCTGGATTCGATCGTGGAAAGGTAAGAGACCAAGGTCAAATCCATAACTTCTTGTACGCTGTTGGATGCGAGCATAGCAAAACCGGTTTGACGGCAAGCCATAACGTCGGAGTGATCTCCGAAAATGTTGAGGGCGTGTCCTGCAACGCTACGTGCGGAGACGTTGAATACGCAAGGAAGCAACTCGCCTGCGATTTTGTACATATTCGGAATCATAAGGAGCAAACCTTGGCTCGCCGTAAACGTGCTCGTCAATGCGCCTGCTGCCAAAGAGCCGTGTACTGCGCCTGCCGCGCCGGCTTCGGATTGCATTTCGGCAATTTTAAGAACGTTGCCGAAAATGTTCTTTCTTCCTTGACCTGCCCAGTCGTCACAGTTCTCTGCCATCGGGGATGACGGAGTGATAGGGTAAATAGCCGCAACGTCGGAAAAAGCGTAAGCAATATGTGCCGCAGCGGTGTTACCGTCAATGGTCATTTTTTTCATATCGGGAATTCCTCCAATAAAGTATCTTCGAGTAATATTTTGCGTATGCGCGCGATGCGCATAGTCATTAGATATTATATATTGAGAAAAATTTTAAGTCAATATTTTTTAGGAATTAATAATTAATAGTTAATAATTAATAATTGCGGGTGGGACACCCACACCCGAACGAAAACCTATTGAGAGCGTACTTATTAACGGAATGTGCCTATTTGAAAACGAAATAGAAACCGCCGTCCGCGAACTTGTAGAGCGGGCCAATTAACGAACACTCAATCGAAGACTACTTATACACGGAATCTGCTTATTCGGAGTTGGAGGCGCAAGGCGCCGACCGAATCGAGCGCCAAGCTTGATGATAAGTACAAGTGAGCCAACGAGTGTTGTTCTTTTCGTTGGCGAACGAGTGGCATAACGAGAGAACGTTACTTCTCTATGCGCGTGCCGAGTGTGTCCCCCCGCGGAGCGGTTCCGTGGGTTCCCTCAAACGAAGTGCGGAGGGGGAACGGAATAGGGGAAACACCGTGAGGAAGGGGGAAAGTTGCATTTAATTATTTTTTTAGAAATGCCGGCGTGTCCGGAAAGAGGGGGCAATTCTATTTAGAGGAGTTACGACGCACTTTATTATTGTTTATGGAATATTCCACAACTGCGACAAAGTCGCAATATCACTTTTTGCGATAACAAAAAATATCACTTGCGCTATGCGCAAATATCACCGTGCGCAAGCACGATATCACTGTTTCGAGGGCGGGACACCCACACTCGAAATTTTCATAAAATCCACAATAAACGATATAAGATTGCAAATCTAAATACTCTGTGGTATAATCGCGATATGTCGCAAATTGTCCTCAAAGGAGTAAGTTATAGTTACTCATTAGGGGAGGGCCGCAGTCTAAAAGCCCTCAAAAACCTGTCTTTTTCCGTTGAGAAAGGCCAATTTGTCGCGCTCGTGGGTATGAACGGCAGCGGCAAATCCACGCTTGCAAAACTTCTCAACGGTCTTTTTATACCGTCGAGCGGAGAAGTGCTTATCGACGGTCTTTCCACGTCCGACGAAAAAAATACTTTTGAAATCCGCAAAAAAGCGGGTATGGTTTTCCAAAATCCCGACAATCAGACGGTTGCAACCATTATCGAGGATGACGTAGCGTTCGGACCTGAAAATATCGGTTTACCGCGCGAAGAAATCGTGGAAAGAGTGAATTACGCACTCGATGCCGTTGGAATGAGCGAATATCGCAATCGTTCCGTATCCAAATTGAGCGGAGGACAAAAACAAAGAGTGGCAATCGCGGGCGTGCTTGCAATGCGCCCCGATATTCTCATTTTGGACGAGTCCACCTCTATGCTCGACCCCAACGGGCGCAAAGAGATTATGGATATTGCCACCACTCTCAACGAGCAAGGAATTACCGTCGTAAACATCACTCACAATATGGAAGAAGCGGTGCTTGCGGACAGAATTATCGTGCTCCGCAAGGGCAGAATCGCAGTTGACGGCACTCCCGAAGAAGTATTTTCGTCGGGACTTTTGGAAGCGTGCGGACTTACGCTTCCGCCCGTATCGCAATTGTCCGAAAAACTAAAAAGCAAAGGTTTCGTCTTTGACGCGCCAATCGTGAGCAAAGACAAACTCGTGGAGGAAGTATGTCGGCAATTGAGATAAAACATTTGACGTATATTTACTCACGCAAGACGCCGTACGAGAAAAAAGCACTCGACGACGTCAATCTTTGCATTGAAGAAGGCAGTTTCGTAGGCATAGTCGGCGCGACGGGAAGCGGAAAATCCACGCTTATTCAGCATCTCAACGGTCTTATCAAAGTTCAAGACAAAAAGACGTCGAGCGTCGTGGTAAAGGGTATGTCCGCCACGGACAAAAAGACGCTCAAAAACTTGCGTTTTAAGGTGGGTATGGTGTTCCAATACCCCGAATACCAACTTTTTGCCGATACGGTGGAAAAGGACGTCGCGTTCGGCCCTAAAAATATGAAATTGTCCAAAGAGGAAATCGACGCGAGAGTGCGCAAGGCTATGGACGTGGTGGGGCTCGATTACGACCAATTCGCTTCCCGCAGTCCCTTCGATTTGAGCGGTGGTGAAAAGAGAAGAGCGGCAATTGCGGGCGTTATCGCAATGCAACCCGAAATTCTCGTCCTCGACGAACCGGTTGCGGGGCTCGATCCCGCGGGCAGAGAAGAGATACTTGCGCTCGTGAAAAAACTTCAAAAAGAAGTGTCTCCCACCATAATTTTGGTGTCCCACAATATGGACGATATCGCGGTTATGGCGGATAGAATAGTCGCGCTCAAAGACGGAAAAATCGTTGCCGACGGCACTCCCAAAGAAGTATTTTCGGATAGAAAGCACGTTGAAGAGATTGGTCTTGACGTGCCTTTTGCAACCTCTCTTTCAGACGAATTTATAGCAAGGGGATACGACCTTCCCAAAGATATAATAAGCCTTGACGAGCTTGCCGACGCGCTCTCGAAAATTAGAGAAAACGAGGGGGTAAAAGCCGATGTTTAAGGACGTTGCTTTCGGTCAATATTACCCCGCGGATTCGATTATCCACCGCCTCGACGCAAGAGTGAAAATGCTTCTCACACTTATGTTCGTGATTGCGATTTTCTTCGTTAAATCGTACTTCGGTTTTATACTTACGGCGGTTATTTTGATAGGCATCGTTTTGCTTGCAAAACTGCCTATGATGTCCGTTTTGAAGAGCGTCAAAGGCGTGATGTTCATCATTTTGTTCACCGCCGTGCTCAACTTGTTTCTTATCAAAAAAGGTGAAGTTTTGTGGTCGTGGAAAATCTTCACGATAACCAAAGACGGGGTTCATACCACCATAAAGATGGTTTTAAGGCTCGTTTTGTTGATTTCGGGCGCGTCTTTGCTTTCGCTTACGACAACTCCCGTAGCACTTGCCGACGGTGTGGAAAGCCTTATGTCTCCGCTCAAACTCATCAAAGTCCCCGTAAGAGATATCGCAATGATTATGAGCATTGCGCTTCGCTTTATCCCCACGCTTTTCGAGGAAACAAACAAGATAATTTCCGCACAAAAAGCACGTGGCGCAAGCTTCGATACGGGTGGACTTTTCGCAAGGGCAAAGGCAATGCTTCCGGTGCTTATTCCGCTTTTCGTCAACTCGTTCAGACGAGCGGACGAACTTGCTTTCGCAATGGACGCAAGGTGTTACAACGCAACGGAAAATCGCACCAAAATGAAGAAGGCAAAATTCGGCGTCGGCGACGCTTTTGCATTGTTTTTTATGATAGCGTATTTCGTGGTGATTTTGCTTGAAAGATACTATTTCCCGACGGTGGGCATAAATATCGACCAAATGATTTTCGGAGGGCTGGTATGAGATATCGCGCGATAATTTCGTATTGCGGAACGAGGTACGTGGGCTGGCAACGCCAACTCAACGGTCTTTCCGTACAAGAAGTCCTCGAAAAAGCACTTTCCAAAACTTTCGGAACGCCAACGAGCGCAACCGCAAGCGGTCGCACGGACGCGGGCGTACACGCCGAGGGGCAAGTGGTGCATTTCGACGCGACGACGTCCATACCCACCGACAAAATACCTTTTGCCGTCAATACGGAATTGCCCGACGACGTGAGTATGCTCTATTGCGAAGTCGTAGACGACGATTTCAACGCAAGGTTCAACGCCAAGCGCAAAACGTACTGCTACAAGATGTATCTTTCAAAACATCGTTTGCCGATGATGGAAGCGACGCACGAACACGTCGTCGTCCCGCTCAACCTCAAAGCGATGAAAGAGGCTGCGAAAATCATTGAGGGAACGCACGATTTCAAGTGCTTCGAGGCAAGCGGAAGCGTGGTTAAAAACACCGTCCGCACGGTGTATTCCGTAGATATTCAAACGCGCGAACTTTCCTACGCTTCGGCAATATTCGACGACGCCAAAAATCAACGTCTAAACGGCTCAAATCCCGATTTTATCTACGACAGCGAGATATGTATATACGTCACGGGCAACGGCTTTTTGTACAATATGGTGCGCATAATCGCGGGCACTTTGTTGTACGTGGGAATTGGCAAACTCACTGTGGACGACGTAAAGGATATTCTCGAAAAAGGCGACCGCAAAAAGGCGGGCAAAACGCTTTCGGCAAAGGGTTTGCACCTTATCAAAGTGGTTTATTGATAAAAAATTTCAAAAATTTTGAAAAATTTGTATGCGCGTTATGCGCTTACGTTATTGACATAAAATCGTTTTAGTTTTATCATTAAGTATAATAATTTTATTTACGCGCAATATGCGTGCGTGTCTGCACGTTGTCGCGCAAAGGCTATACCTAAATGGAAGACAATTCAAGAAACTTTATTGAAGAATTTATCGACGAAGACCTCGCAAGCGGAAAGGTGAACAAGATTATCACTCGTTTTCCGCCCGAACCCAACGGATATTTGCATATCGGACACGCAAAGGCTCTTTGCATCAACTTCGGTATGAAAGAAAAGTATCACGGCGCGTGCAATTTGCGCTTTGACGACACCAACCCCGCCAAAGAGGACGTCGAATATATGGAGAGCATCAAAGCCGACATCAAGTGGCTCGGCTTCGATTGGGACGAACTCCACAACGCAAGCGATTATTTCGAGAAAATGTACGATTGTGCCGTCAAGCTCATCAAAGAGGGCAAAGCGTACGTTTGCGATTTGAGCGCGGAAGAGATAAGCGCAACGAGAGGCAATTTCAACACCCCAGGTACTGAAAGCCCGTACAGAAACAGAAGCGTAGAGGAAAACCTCGATTTGTTCGAGCGTATGAGAAAGGGGGAATTTGCCGACGGTGAAAAAGTCTTGCGTGCAAAAATCGATATGGCGTCACCCAACATCAATATGCGTGACCCCGTCATCTATCGTATTTGCCACGCAACGCACCCGCACACGGGAGACAAGTGGGTTATCTACCCGATGTACGACTTTGCGCACCCCATCGAGGACGCAATCGAGGGCATTACGCACTCCCTTTGCTCGCTTGAATTTGAAAACCATCGTCCGCTTTACGACTGGGTTACGCTCAACTGCGGTTTTGATCCCAGACCTCGTCAAATAGAGTTTGCAAGACTCAATCTCACGCACACGGTTATGAGCAAGCGTTTTATCAAGCGTTTGGTCGACGAAAAAATCGTGTGGGGCTGGGACGATCCGAGATTGTCCACTCTTTCGGGTATAAGAGAAAGAGGTTACACTCCCGAAGCAATCAGAGATTTTTGCCAACGCATAGGCGTTGCAAAAGCGGATAGCGAAGTGGATATTTCCATTTTGGAACACTGCGTGAGAGAGGACTTGAACGCACACGCACAAAGAGCGATGGTCGTAACCAAGCCCTTGAAACTCATCATCGACAACTATCCCGAAGGCAAGAGCGAACCCGTGTATATCGAAAACAATCCGCAACAAGAGGGTGCGGGCGTACACGAGACGACGTTCGGTAGAGAATTGTACATCGAGCAAGACGATTTCTCGCTCAATCCTCCGCCAAAATACTTCCGCTTGAAGCCCGACGGAATAGTACGCCTCAAAGGCGCGTATATCATCAAATACGTCGGTTGCGAGCAAGACGCGGACGGCAACGTCACCGCGGTGCACGCCGAGTATCTCGAAGGCACGAAGTCGGGTGAAGAGGGCGCAAATATGAAAGTCAAAGGCACGATACATTTCGTCAATGCCAACGACTGCGTGGACGTTACTCTCAATATGTTCGATTACCTCATCAACGACGGAGACGGAGATTATATGGACAGAGTCAATCCCAATTCGCTCACCGTTCTTCACGGAAAAGCGGAGAAAATCGTCGGAGACGCACCCGTCCATACGAGATTCCAATTCTTGCGCGAAGGTTACTTCATCAAGCGCAACGATAAGAACGAATTTAACAGCATAGTCGGCCTCAAAGACAGTTTCAAACCCAAGGCGTGACTTAACGATAAACATTTTGTAGGTGAAATATGTTTGTTTGTAAAATATGCGGAAACGAAGTAAAACCCGGACAAGCGTTTTGCCCAACGTGCGGAGCGGACGTAGTTGAAAATTACGAGACCGTTTGCCCCGTATGTCACGCAAAGAACAGTGCGGGAAGCAGATATTGCGCCAAGTGCGGCGGTATCTTGTCCGTTATGCGCAAACCCGTTTGCGCCGTTTGCGGAACGAAGAACTTGCCCGGTGCAAAATTTTGCGTATCTTGCGGTGCTCCCATCGTAGCGGAAAGCGAAACGCACAGCGACGCGGATATGCTCGACGCGCGCAAGACCAAATTGCGTCTTGACAATATGGAGCGCGAGAGAATGGCGGCGGTTGACAAAGAGATTGCCGAAAAACGCCAAAAGACCGCGGAAGAGAGAGAAACCGCTCTCTTGCAAGTGGAAGATTACCGCAAAAAGAGCGAGGAAGAGTACGAGAAAAAGGCAAACGTGCTTGAACGTTACAGACAAAAACTCAATGAACTCGGCTCGGAAGACGTGGCTCTTCTCAAAAAGATGTCCGTTGCGCTCCAATCTTACGCCAAGTATTACGCAGATCCGTATTCTCAAATAGACGAAGACGACATAGAGGGTGAGACCTACGTTTGCCCCGCGTGCGGAACTATCAATCCGCTCGACGCAACCGCTTGCACTCACTGCGGTCGCGACAAGGCGCGCGCGCTTTTGCTTCTTGCCAAAAACAAGATCAAGCAATGCCCGCCCGTTAAGCGCAAACAAAAAATCGTACCCCCTCCGCAAGCGGATCTCGAAGTGGAAAAGACGCCCACTTTGGACGAGTTTATAGACGAAATCAACGCGCCCAAGCAAGAGCAAGTCGCACCGCCCAAGACGGAAGAGAAGAAGGAAGAACAAGCGGACTTTTCCGGTCCTAACCAAGCGCATTTCGGAGCGTATCCTCCTTATCCCTATCCGTATCCGCCGTACCCGTATCCGTACGCGCCTCCGGCGGCGGCACAACCTTATCCCCAACAAGCGGGAGTTGCGCAAGGTCAACCCGCGTTCTTTATGGGAGCTGACGGCAAGCCCTATCAAATGCCTCCCATCGTGCAACCGGTGGCGTTCGTGCCTTACGTGACGCAAGAGCAACCGCTTATGCAATACTCACCCGTGGTGGAGGAAAGACGCACGGTGCAAAAACCCGTAGTAGCAACCCCGAGCAAAGGTTCAAACAAGAAAAACTGACGGCGTATTATGGCAGATACAAAAAACAACAAACCCAGAATAAAAGGCGTTGACGACGCGGGCATAAGGCTTGCGCCTACCCCCGCGCCCAATTCGGGATATCACGTGATGCCCACCGTGATGCAAGAGTTCGTTATAGAGCCGCATCTCGTGACGGAAGAACGCCCGCAAGAGGGCGATTCCGTCCGCGCTCAATCCACCGCCAACGACTTCCAACCCAAAAAGGAAGACGCCAACAAGAAGTGGAAGAGAGGCAAGCGAGCAAAGAATATGACGGCGGGTATAATAGCGTTTCTTGCCTCGGTCGCGGTGCTTTTGCCCTATATTTTGTCGGCGGTAAAGGCGGACGCAAAGTTGCCTTTCTTGCTCGTTGCGGACAGATTCAACGTCGTCGGACATTTTATCGACGCGTTCAAACGCACTGCCGAACTCGGCTGGAAAGGTGAGACGGTAGGCAAGATTTGGCTTGGTATGATTCCCGATATAGTTATCACAATCGGCATTTTATCCGTTCTTATCAATATGATAAAATCCGTTTTTGCGATATTCGGCGCAATCAAACCGATCAAGTATACGAGCGGTGCAATCGTCAATCTTATATGCGTGCTTGCGATATTCATCACGGCACTCGTGGGGGCAAACGGTATAGGCATCGCAAAGATAGATTTTATGCAAGACTTCATACACGGATATCGTACGAGTTATTTGTTTACGATGCTCGTGTTCGGCGCGGGATACGTGCTACTTTGCGGAATATGCGCAATCGTAAACCGCGAAAAGTACGGTTATCTCAAATAACTCTTTTGGAGGAATTATGGCAAAGAAGGACAAAAATCAAGAGATAGTTTTTTCTCCGGATACTAACGACGTAAAAGTCGACGACGAGCCGTTGTTCGAGTCGGAGGCGTACGGCACTCCGCAACCCGAAGCAGGTTCTGACGTTACGGTTATGAAGCCCGTCGGCATCGGCGGTCCCGTTCCTATCGTCGCACCCAAGCACAACACCATTCAGTTGCAACCGATTGTCGTGCCTCTTGCGGTCGTGCCTTATATGACGCAAGACAGCAACGTTTTGCGCACGGACGGCAAGCAACAGAGCGGTTATATGCCGTCAACCGTCGAGTACGGTGACGCAACCGAATTCGAGACCGTATCCACTCAAAAGAAAATCAAGAAGAAAGCAAAGGTTCAACCGAGAGTTTTCGCACTCGTCACCTTCTTGATTGCGGCAGTCACGGTGCTCCCGTTCATATTGTCTTACTTTATGAAGTCGATAGGCACGCTGGATATAACCAAATACAACGTTATCGGCGTGATTATGGGCTGGGTAAAAGACGGCTTCAATGCAAGACCTCTTCGCAACTTCGCGTTTATAGGCGTGGCGGCAGTCGAGGCGGTGATGGTGATAACTTCGCTTATCTCCATAATCGTGGGCAAATATCCGCGTGCGTTTACGTTTATACTTTCTCTCGGAAGCGCGGCGGCAATGCTTGCATACCTCATCAAGTTGCTCGTCAAGAAGCAATTCGTCCTCGGCAACGAGATTGCGCTTGTAGTGCTCGTGGCACTCACGCTTCTCAACCTCGTTCTTACCATCGTGTTCTCTTGCGTGCTCAACAAGCTCGACGACAAGGTGGAAGACAGCAACCGTGCTTCGCGTGAAATCTGATATTCGGCAACAGTCGATATATAAACGAATTACCCTCGGCGGTAATTCGTTTAATTTTTGAAAAAATATGTCCTTGAAACTCGTATCACTGGCAAGCGGAAGCAAAGGCAACGCTACGCTTATACTTTCCAACACGACGGCAATACTCGTTGACGCCGGCGTTTCGTATACGAGGATTGCCACCGAGCTTCGGGATTTCGGGCTTACACCCGATATGATTGACGGCATAGTGATAACTCACGAACACGCCGACCACGTTTGCGGACTTGCAAAACTTTGCGAGCACACGCAAATTTACGCGCACACGCTCACCGCTCGCGCGCTTTGCGCAAAATACGACGGTCTCAAAAACTTTGCGGACGTCGATAATTACGAGGGCGGTTTCGATATAGGCGATATCAAAGTTATGCCGTTCAGAATACCGCACGACGCGGCGTATCCGCTTGCGTATTCTTTTGAGTGCGGGCACGCGCGTTGTAGCGTCGCAACGGATATCGGCACGCCCACGGTGGGCGTTCTTCGCAATATAAAGGACAGTAGCGTGGTGCTTTTGGAAGCCAATCACGACCTCAAAATGTTGCAAGATGGCAAATATCCCGCGTGGCTCAAACAACGCATTTTGTCCAACAACGGACACTTGTCCAACGACGCAACCGCACGAATTGCAAACCGCTTGTGCGAAGGCTCGGAAGTGCAAAGGTTGCTCTTGGGGCATATCAGCGAAAACAACAACACCGAAAAACTTGCTTACGACACGGTGGAAAACACGCTCAAAGAGCGTGACTCGGACATAGAATTGTACGTGGCGCATCAAAATAGGCGCAGTGAGGTTTTTGAAATCTTATGAGAAGGACGATAGGCGCGAGCGAAGGCTCTTCTATATATTTGTTGGGAATATGCGTAGGCAGTTTGTTGTCAACGTTTTTGTCCTTGATTTTGCGTGCCGCGGGCGTCGCGGGCGCGTCTTTTGACGGAATGAACGTTTTCTCGTGGTGCGGATACGCGCTTATGCAAGTGGGGTTCGTATGCACGGTGCTCGTATATTCCAAAGTCCGCAAATACGACTTGGTTTACGTCTCCAAAATGAGAGGCAAGCTCAACCCTTTGCAAATAACCGTGCTTCCGTTTATTGCAATTGCCACTATCCTCGTGTTTTTGCCTCTTGCAAATGCGTGGACGGCGTTTTTGAACGTCATCGGTTATCACGGCTCGGGCGTCGCAATGCCCGATTATTCCAACGTAGGAATTTATTTCTTGTCCTTGCTCTTGATGGCGGTTTTGCCCGCTTTCGGTGAGGAATTGCTTATAAGAGGCAATCTCTTTTCGGGATTGTCCACTCGCAATATTTGGTTCGGCGTGCTTATATCCGCGCTTATGTTCAGCCTTATGCACGCAAACCCCGTGCAAACTGTGCACCAATTCGGACTTGGCGTCGTGCTTGCGCTCGTCGTTGCGATATCGGGTTCGCTGTGGGCAAGCGTGATAGTGCACTTCGTCAACAATTTTATCAGTATCACGCTCACGGCGTATCTCCCGCAAGTGGATGAAATTTACGACAAACTCGGCTATTACAACTGGCTTACGGGCTTTGCAAGCGTCGTAATAGGCTTGCTTTTGCTCGTATTCTTGCTTTACGCGTTCTATCGTGCGGGCAAACCGAAGTCGGCAAGCGGTGAAGTCAAGAGCGTGTACGAAGAGGAAGGTTTCACCATCGTAGCAACGGCAAACGATACGAAAAAAGATAACTTCTTCGTCGGTTTCGGAAAGTTTTTCGTAATGCTATTCACCAAAGGCGGGTGGAAGAGGATAACTTATTCGCTTGAAGAAAGCAACTCGGTCGAATACGTCGGCAAAAATCAAAATATGATAGGCGTATGGATCGCTCTCGCATTCGTGTGCGTGTATTGGCTTTACGGCTTTATTTCGGGGTTGATATGACAAAAAGGCTCAACGTCGGCATCACCTATTTTATCGTCGTATTGTTGACGCTCCTTTTGAGGGTGGCGTCCGCACTCGATATCTATTCCGCGCTCGGAGTTGAGGACGCCGACGCACTTTTCACGTGCGTAGTGCAGATTGCCATATTCGGCTTTGCTAGCGTGTTCGGGTACTGTTTGTCCGCGCGCAAGAGAGGTGAGAGTGCAAAGGTCGTCGCAAGCGATTTCGGCGTGAGAAAAGTATCTTGGAAAAATTGGCTTTTGATAGTCCCGATGTGCGTTTTTGCAATCGCGGTGTCCAGCGGTATTTCGCTCGTTTGGCAACTCGCGTTGCGTATGTTGGGCTTTACGCATATTTCGTCGTCCACCGATTATAGCAGTGTTGGCGTGCTTTTCAAGGAATTATTTTTGGTGGCGGTGCTCCCCGGCGTATTCGAGGAAGTGGCGCACAGAGGTCTAATTTACGCAGGGTATAAGGAAAGCAAGTGGAAGTTCGTGCTCGTGTCCGCGCTTTTGTTCTCGCTTATGCACCAAAACATAGTGCAGACGGGATACACGTTCTTCTTCGGTGCAACCATCGCGCTTATGATGTACTATACGGGCTCGATTTGGCCGGGTATCGCATTGCATATTGCCAACAACGGTTTCAGCGTAATCTCGGGGTATATCGACCAAAACGGCGGAGCGTTCAGTTTCATTGCGACCATACAAAATTGGTTCTATTCCTCAACGCTCGGACTTTTGGTCGGCGCGCTTCTCGTGATAATATGCGCGGGATTGCTCGTGCTGTTCTTTTTCCTTATGCGCAAAAACTGCGTCAAGGAAGAGCGCATATCGCAAGTTCCGTTTGCACTGTCCGACGATGACGTAACGCCCATTCACAAGGATATTCCGTTTATTCTTACGGTGGCGGTCGGCATAGTCGCGACGCTGTTTAGTTTCGTGTGGGGTATGACGAGATGAAGATAAACATAATCGCAATCGGCAAAATAAAAGAGAAGTATTTCTCCGACGCAATCAACGAGTATATCAAGCGTTGTTCCCGCTTTGCCGAAGTGAAGATAATCGAGCTTCCCGACGCGCCTCCGTCCAAATCACCCGACGAACAACGCAAAATCGAAAGCGAGCAATTGCTGTCCAAAGCAAAAGGCTTTATCATCGCAACGGATATGCGAGGCAAACAATTGTCAAGCGAAGGTCTTGCCGATCTTATCAAATCCAAGTGCCTTGACGGAGAAAGCGAGTTTTCGTTTTTGATAGGCGGAAGCCACGGTCACACCGACGACTTGCGCAAAAAAGCAGATTTGCTCTTGTCTTTCTCGTCAAATACATTCCCACATCAGTTGTTTAGGGTTATGCTCTGCGAACAAGTATATAGGACTTTAAGTATAATCAATAACACCCCCTATCACAAATGAGAACACTATTGAGCAAATAACTGCGTCAGACGCATTTGCCCGACAACTCATTTACGCATAGTAAATTAGGGTTGTCGTGCAAACGCATCTTCCTTGTTCTTTATCTCAATATTGCCCTCATTACATAAAGGCACTATTGAGCAATCGCGCTATGCGCGGGAATGGAATATTCCACAATTATTAATTATTAATTAATAATTATTAATTAACACAATAAATACTTAAAACATACAAAAACATACGATGAACTGTCAATTGGTGCAATATGGCTTATGAAGAAAAGTTTATGATACGTGCAATTGAGCTTGCCGAAGAAAGCGCAAGTTACGACGAAGTTCCCGTAGGGGCGGTGGTCGTCAAAGACGGCAAGATTATTGCCGAGGGCACGAATTTCAAAGAGAGAAAAAACAACGCGATTTGCCACGCCGAGATCGTCGCGCTTTCCAAAGCTACGGAAGCGGTGGACAATTGGTGGCTTGAAGATTGCGACGTTTACGTCACGCTCGAACCTTGCTCTATGTGTGCGGGCGCAATGATAAATTCTCGTATTCGCGCTTTGTACTTCGGTGCGTACGACGAGAAGACGGGTGCTTGCGGTTCAAAAATAAATTTGTTTGAAAAAAGCCTATTTAACCATACAGTCCTCGTAAGCGGTGGTCACTTGAAAGAACAGTGCTCTGCGCTTTTATCTTCTTTTTTTAAAAGGAAGAGAAAATAAAACCAAATACTAATTAAAAGAAAATCGAGCCACGAAGGCTCGATTTCCTTTTCAAAGAGAGAATAATAAAGGGGTGAACGTTATGTACTCACGCGCTTGCGGTGCAAGCGAGTCGTGAGCGTCGGGCGACTTGCGAGTTGTTGCTATCGATTGAGAGTGGTTTTATTGCGGAATTTCGTCCGCATCGAGTATTTCAACTATTTCCGTACTTGTGAGTGCGGTGTCGAAAGCGTCCTTGGGTATGCCGAGGAGGCAACCCGCGATTGACGTCACGAGCGATACGATTGTTGCAATGATGATAACGACGATTTTTTTCTTTTTCTTATCCATAACAGTCTCCCTTTGATTTGATTGCCATCGCGAGAGTCTTATTATGCCCGACGCCGTAAATATAGCATTTTCACCGCCACGATTGCAAAAAATTATGTCGCGCTTTTGCAAGCATTTTTCAAAAAAAGAATATAGTATGGTATGGATAAGTACAATATTGTTTTTGTGGAAAACGAATGGTCGCAAGAGACTATGCTGGGTAGGCGCGTGGGAGATTTCGTCATAAGGGAGTTTGCCGATTTCAACGCGCCCGATTGTAGGATTGCCAAAATCGGCGCATACAAGGAAGACGTCGCGCTTTTGGACGGATATATCAACGTCGTGCTGACGCTGGATATGCCACTAATCAAAAAAGGTGATATTTTTGAGCTCGTAAGGCGTATGCGCGCGGAGAGTATCGATTGCGTTGGGCTTGGAAAAAACAACCCGACAGCCAAAATTTGCATTGGCAAAAGCGCAAATAAGGGCGTTTTTTCGTCGGATAAGGCTTTTTTTAAGATTGATGATGCAAAATCTTATAATGTGGTGTATAATTTGCTCAAAGACGCAATTCTCGACGATTGTTTGTCGCGAGGGGTGCGGATTTTGGACAAAAACACCACTTTTATCGACGATACCGTCAATATCGAGAGCGGTGTGGTGATATTGCCTTACACTCGCATAGAGGGTGAAAGCGTCCTTATGAACGGCGCAAAAGTCGCGGGTTCGTATATCAGGGACAGTGTGATTGACGGCGCAAGCGTGGAATATTCCTATCTTGCGTGTTCGCACGTGCACGCGCGCGCGACGGTCGGTCCTTTTGCAAGACTTCGGGGCGCGACTATCGGCAAAAATTGTCGAGTGGGTGATTTCGTCGAGGTCAAAGCGTCTTTGTTGCGAGAGGGCGTCAAAGCCTCGCACCTAACCTATATCGGAGACGCGGACGTCGGAGAGCGCACCAACGTCGGTTGCGGAAGCGTATTTTGCAATTACGACGGCGTGGACAAGCACAAAACAACCGTCGGTTGCAACTGTTTTATCGGCGCGAACACCAATCTCATTGCACCCGTGGTCGTTGGAGACAACGCCTTTATCGCGGCGGGCACGACGGTTACGCGCGATATAGAGGACGGCTCGTTTACGATAGGAAGAGTGAGACAAGACACCAAAATCAAAAAGTAATCATCACGAGAGGACGAAAGATATGATACTCGTAGTAGGGCTGGGCAACCCCGGTATGAAGTACAAAAACACCTATCACAACGTAGGCTTTATGGCAATCGACGCTTTGGCAAAAAGGCTCAAAGTCAAGTTTGACAAAACCGAATGTGACGCGCGCACTTGCAAGGGCAATTACAAGGGCGTGGAGTACGTGCTTGCCAAGCCCGAAACTTATATGAATTTGAGCGGTGAGGCGGTAAAAAAACTCGTCGCAAGATACGACGTTGACGTCGCGCACGAACTTATCGTGTGTTACGACGACGTCGATTTGCCGATAGGAAAATTGCGCATAAGAGAGGAAGGAAGCGCGGGTACACACAACGGTATGCGCAACATCGTCAAGGAACTTTACACGCAAGATTTCAAGCGTGTGCGCATAGGCACTAAAACGGAGCAACTTGCACAAAAAGAGGTTGAACTTATCGATTTTGTACTATCAAAGGTCGATTTTGACAACAAACAAATTTTGCAAGGCGCAATAGACAAGGCGGACGACGCCATTTTGGCTCTTATGGAAGGGCTTGATATACAACGAGTGCAAGAGATTGCAAACAAGAGATAAAGTGGATACACCAAAGGCATTACGACTTATCAATTTAGGCGAAAAGCTGTCGTCTTTGAACGGCATCGGCGCAAAAAGATTATCCGACGACAAATTGTCGGCGGTTTCCGTATTGCGCGTTTGCGAGGGCGCGAAGATACACATAATTTCGCAACTTCCCGTGCGCAGACTCGTCGTTACGACGGACAGTCTCGGAGCAAAATCGCTTGCGAGAAAATTGCAAAGTTGGGGCGTAAAAACCTCCTATTTGCCATATCGCGACGACGTGCTTTTGCCGAGAAAAACTTTCTCCGCTCAAAGCGTGAGAGAGAGAATAAACACGCTTTGCGACGTAGCGTTCGACGATGCGCAAATAATCGTTACGTCCGCGGATTCGCTGTTGCAGTTTTTCCCCAAAAGAGGTCTTATCAAGCAATTTTCCGTTTGCGTGAAAAAGGAAGATATTATATCTCCGCAAGCACTTGCCGACAAATTGACCGTGGCGGGATACAAGCGACAAGCGATGATTGCCGATATCGGTGATTTTGCCGTAAGGGGCGATATCGTAGACGTTTTCGGCATAGACGGTGTTGCGTACAGAATCAATTTTTTCGACGAACTCGTGGAAGATATCAAGGTGCTTGACGTAGAGAGTATGCTTGCCTCAAACGAAGTGCAAAGCGTGCGTTTTGCGCCCGCGAGCGATATTTTGCTTGACGAAAAGTGTTATGAAAGCGCAATAGAGCAACTTTCTTTGCACCAAGACAACAAGTTCGCGGTGGAAGTCAAAGAGGGGTTGAGCCTCGGTGCGTGCGACCCGTCGTGCGTGTGGGCGTTGCCGTTTATGAAAGACTGCACCACGCCTCTTTTGCAATTCTTTGACGACGACAAGCCCACGCTCGTAATATTCGACGAGCCGAAAGTGGTGTTTGACAAACTGCAAATTCTTGCCAAAGAATTTGACGGTCGTATAAAAAATCTCCTCGAAGGCGGAGAAATTTTGAGCACGCACAAGGACGTTTGCGTGCCTCTCAACGAAATCAAGCGTGAACTCGTTTTCTTGCGCAAGATGAGTTTTTCATCGCTTTCGCTCAACAACCAACTTTTCGATCCCAAATATATATTAGAGCCCAAAACCAAGCCCGTAACCAAGTATTATCTCGACCCGCAGACCATCGTGCAAGACATCAAGACGTTCTCGCTCAACGGCACGAAGGTCATTATGGCGTGTTCGAGCAAAGAGAGGGCAAAGACTGTTATCGACAGCTTGCGCGAATACGACGTATTTGCAACGTACAGCGAAGACGGCAACGACGAGGGCGGAGTGCTTGCAACGCCTCTTTGTGTGGAGACGGGCGTTATATATCCCGCTTCCAAAGTGTGCCTTATAGGCGTCGGTGAGTGCATCGGCAAGCATAGAGGAGAGGATATAAGCGTCAGAGGCAAGGAACAAGCCCTTGCGCCCAAAGCGGGTGATTACGTCGTGCATAGAATACACGGCGTCGGACTTTGCGAGGGTACGACCATACTCAAAACGGGTGATTTTGAAAAAGAGTACATAGTGCTCAAATACAAGGACGGAGACACGCTCTACGTTGCCACCGACCAGATGAACAACCTTCAAAGGTTCGTCGGTGAGGAACACCCCGCACTCAACAAACTCGGCGGAAAAGAGTTTGAAAGAGAAAAGGAAAAAGTACGCAAATCCGTTAGAAAGCTTGCAATTAACCTCGTTGAACTTTACGCCAAGCGCGAAAAACAGCGCGGATTCAAGTATAGCGAAGACACCGTATGGCAAAAGGAGTTCGAGGACAACTTCGAGTACGAGGAAACGCCCGACCAACTCAAAGCAATCGGAGAGATAAAGCAAGATATGGAAAGCGGTCGCATTATGGACAGACTTTTGGTCGGAGACGTGGGCTTCGGCAAGACGGAAGTTGCGTTTAGAGCGATGTTCAAGACGGTGCTTGACGGCAAACAAGCGGTGCTTCTTGCGCCTACCACAATTCTTGCAAGACAACATTACGAAAACATCGTCAAGAGGCTTGAACCCTTTGGTATAAAGTGCGGGCTTTTGACGAGATTGCAAACTTCAAAGGACAACGCCACCTTGCTTGCCGAGCTCAAAGACGGCACTATGCATATGGTCATTGCCACGCACAAAGTGCTTGCCAAAGATGTGGAATTTCACGATTTGGGCTTGCTTGTGCTTGACGAAGAGCAACGTTTCGGCGTGGAACACAAGGAAAAGCTCAAAGAGAGATATCCGCTCGTCAACGTCCTTACGCTCTCGGCAACGCCCATTCCGCGCACGCTCAATATGTCGCTCACGGGCGTGAGAGACATCTCAATGCTGGAAACCGCGCCCCACGGCAGACTTCCCGTGCAAACTTACGTCGTATCGTACAGCGACTCGCTTTGCGTCGACGCAATCACGAGAGAACTTGCCCGAGGCGGTCAAACTTTGATACTCCTCAACAACGTCGAGCAACTCGATCCGTTTGCAAGCAAAATCCGCTCGCTTTGCCCCGATGCAAGAGTTATCACGGCGCACGGACAAATGCTTGCGGGACAATTGGAAGAGCGAATGAGCGCGTTCTACGACAAAGAGTTTGACGTGCTCGTGGCAACCACGATTATAGAAAACGGCATAGATTTGCCTGACGCCAACACGCTTATCGTCATAGACAGCGGTCGTTTCGGGCTGTCGCAACTCTACCAATTGAGAGGCAGAGTGGGAAGGCGCGGAGTGCTTGCGCACGCATATTTCACGCTCCCCGAAAACGGCACGCTCACCGATACCGCGCAAAAGAGGCTGGATTCCTTGCTTGAAAACACGGATATAGGAAGCGGATTCCGCATTGCGCTTGCCGACTTGTCAATTCGCGGAGCGGGCAATCTTCTCGGTGCGGAGCAAAGCGGACATATCGAAAAGGTCGGTTACGAGATGTATCTCGAACTTCTCGACGAGGCAATCCAAGAGGTCAAGACGGGCGTCGTGAAGAAAGAGAACAAAGACGTCGAGATGAAGGTGGACGCGGCGGCGTTTATAAGCGACGATTATATAAGCGGCCGCGACAAACTGCGCGTGTACAAGCAAATATCCAAGGTCGCAAGCGTGCAAGCGCGCGACGCTCTTATCAAAGAGCTCGGAGAAATCTACGGGCCTGTCGATTTACCGCTTGAAAACCTTATCAATATTGCGCTCCTCAAAAATCTTGCGTCCAACTACGACGCTTCGAGGGTGATAATCAACCGCAACGGCGCGGGCGTCAACTTCTACGACGCGGATATTTTCAAAAACGAAAGCCTTATGCGCGCGGTTGCCGAAAACAGCGGAAGCGTGGTGCTTACGACGACTATACCGCCGTCTATGATATTTGAGGTGAACAAACTCACCGCGGAACAAAAACTCAAAAAACTCATCGACTTCTTTGCAAATATCCAATAAGGATATAGAAAGATATCGCACAAAACGAGACAAAATCGAGGAAAAAAATATGAAGAAAGACAAAAACCTCACGGAACAACAACGAGAAGAAAAGCAAGAGCTTATGGCCGAGTGCGGAGAATTGAGAGATAAACGCCTAAAGCTAATCTATGGGAAAATTATAGGGCGAATGGCACTCGTTGACTTGCTTGCACTCGTCGCGATAAACGTCGTTTTGTATTTTACGGGCGTAACGGTAAAACTTGCGGATTATCTTATGATAAGTAAGGGTTGGACGATCTTCATTTTGGTAGTGGCAACGTTTTTTGCTTGGACGATTATCACGAGACCGGTATCCAAACTTATAGTCAAAATAAACGAAAAAAACGCGAGAAAAAAGCATAAAGACGAGATTGAAAAACTCGATCGTCAAATCGACGAGCTTAAAAAACGAATTATAAGCAAATTCGGCGGTGACGAAAAAACCATTGAAAAACAATGTTCCAAAGCCTATCAAAAGAAACTCGACGCAGAGGCAGAGGAAAGACGCAAAGAAGAAGCAAGAGAAAGACGAGAGCGTGAAGAGTCTTCGTATTCAAGCAGTTGGGACAGTTCGTCGTCGAGCGACTATTCGTCGAGTTCGAGCAGTTCGTCTTCTCAAAGCTCGTCGGGGTATTTTTACGAAGACAGCAATCCCAATAGAAGAGACTCGTACGTCGACGATCGCGGACACGAGATTGCGTATAGAGACGGCAATAGGGTATACAGTTCCGAGACGCACGACTACGTTGGCTTCGTCAGCGGAAATCGTATGTACGACGAGGACGGGGATATAATGGGCACGTTTGACGAAAACGGCAAGTTCACAAAACTGTAATAAACACACGCAAACATCAAAACAAACCGAGCGCAAAGGATCGAATAATGCGCAAAACGAACAGCGAGCAAACCATAAAACAAACGGCAAAATTTTATAAAACCGATTGCGTAAAAACCTCAAATATTATCGATAAAATAACGAAAAGCGCACTTAAAGTGCGCTTTTTCAATAAATAAAATATAGTTTTTGCAAATTAAAAGTGATATTCTTCGCGTTTATGAATATCGCGCATACCCTCTATTGTGTCGCATATATCTTTGAAGGAACACGTCGCACAATCCATTTTCAAGTTCTTCAAAATGTGGTCGAGCGTGACGGTTATACCTTCGTTGAGTTTTGCCACTTGCGCAAACGTCGCAAAGTCAAAAGTCGGGTCGGTGATAAATATTTGCTTGACGGCTTTGACGTTCTTGTCTTGCTTATAAGCGTCTTTAAGCGCCGTGCCGACGTCGGCAAAAGACAATCCGTTTGCCTTTGCTTTTTTGGACACGCGCCCGCCTTCGCGCAATAGGTTGGTGTTGACTCTCACCATATATCCGTCGGGATTGACCTTGTAGCGTTTGTATTCGATATCGCGCAAAAGTCGATAGACTTTTTGCTCCTTGTCAAAGGTTTGCTCTGCGTCCTCGTCGATGAGGATAATCGCAATTCTTGCAAAAGGAACGTCTCCCGCAAGGTCTTTTATATCCTTACCGCGAAGCAATATCTCGTCCTCGCTCACCAAGTTTTTGTCAGTGGTGTAGGCAATGAGATAGCCAGAGTCGCAACCGGTTGCGCCAAGTTCCACCGCGCTGTCGTCGGGGAAGATAAAGACTTTTTCGTCGAGGTTTTTCACGTTTGAAGAAACGGGAAGCGATTTAAGTCCGCTTCCCGCAAGTTCAAGCGATTTCAAAATGGTTGAATCGTATAAGTTCATAATTATTCAAGATGACGATTTCTCTTACGCTTGTCATAGAGCTTTTGAAGGAATTTTTGCACTACGACGAGGAGTTTGGAATCGAGGTTGAAGAAGTACACGGTGAAGAGCAACCCGAAGATGATGCCGATTGCGCACACTACCGTGATGATTGCGCCCGCCCAAGTGGGCAAACCCATATCGATAAACAATGCCCAAGTGAGAGCAATAAGTGTCGTTCCGATAATCATAATTGCCTCCTTACTTTGCCAAGCCTTTTTGTCTTGCGTATTCCGCCGCACCGAGCGCACCCATAAGTTGCGGGTCGGTTTTGAGGTCTATAACTTTGATTTTGAGCACTTGTTCTATCGCTTGTTTCAATCCGTCGTTCTTTGCGCAACCGCCCGTAAGCGTTATGCTATCCGTTGCGCCCGCTTTCTTTGCCATTACGAAGCATCTCTTTGCAACGGACATCTCGATACCAGCCGCGATTTCGTCCATAGGCTTGCCCTCACCCACGAGTGAGATAACCTCGGACTCTGCGAAAACCGTGCATTGTGCGGAGATGGGGATAACGTTCTTCGCTTTGAGTGAGAGCTTGGAGAAGTCGCTGAGGGACATCTCGAAAGATCTTGCCATAGCCTCGAAGAATCTGCCCGTACCTGCCGCGCACTTGTCGTTCATTGCAAAGTTCTTGACCGTGCCGTCCGTATCGATTGCGATACCTTTGATATCTTGTCCGCCGATATCGATGATTGCCTTTACGCTGGGATCTGTAACGTGTACGCCCATTGCGTGGCAAGAGATTTCGGAGATGTTCTCGTCCGCCGTTGCGACCTTGTTACGTCCGTAACCAGTACCTACGAGGTAGGTGAGGTTTTTCACGTCGCCTTTGAGGTCTGGGACGGCGTTGACGACTTCCGTCATAGCCGCTTCCGCGGAGAGTGCCGCGTTGATTTTGCTCTTGATGGTGGTATCTGCAACCATCTTTCCGTTTTCGTCCAATATAACTGCTTTGGTGTAGGTTGAACCTACGTCGCATCCGCCAAAATATTTCATAATATTATTCTCCTTTTACCAACGATTGGTATCGTCAAAATCGACGATGGTCGGGTCGAGAGGTTCTTCTCTCAACACGGTCTTCATATAACGGTTGACGTCGTTACGCATATCTTTTCTCGACGCCTTGGTGGGGTTCATCAACGCGTGGTATACCCAAACGATGTGGATACCGCGTTTTCTGCCTTCTTCTTCGATAAGTCCGTGATAACCCGCCATAGACTTGCAACCGATGTGCTCGTACATAATGACCATATCCGCGTTGAATTCTTCGCAATATTGCCAAAGTTGTTCGACGCCGACTTCGTAACCGCCGTTGGAGTGGTTACGCATAATCATATTCATATTGTATTCGCCGAGGTCGAGCATAGCTTGTTCGTGATCCTCGTAGTTGATGGGCTTGGTGAGCGTGAAGGAAAGCATATCGCAAAGCGTCACGATACCCCAGCAGTTTGCAAGCCATTGGTTGAAAGCGGTGTAGTATTGAGCGTGCACGCCCCATACGATTGCGCGGTGACGAATTTCCTTTGCCGCCAAGGTCTTTTTCTCGTAACCTTTCTTTGCAAGGTCGGTGATTTCTTGGTCGAGTTTGAGGAAGGACGCGTCACGTCCGGAGATAACCATATACTCTGCGTCGCGGTAAAGCATAATGTTGTTTCCGCAAATTTGAGGATAGGGCGTCTTGTTCATTTCAAGCCACGTATCGAACAAAGCGTTTTGAGCGTTGTACGTCTTGCAGTTTCTTGCAAAAGCGTCCCAGTCCCACTTTTCACCCGTGTGTTCTTCGATAAACTTGATTGCCGCAACCACTTGATCGCGAGAGTAAGGAAGAACGGACTCTTGTTGGTGGCGCATAGGCGCAGCCATCGTGAAAGAGGGGAGATCGTCGTGGCGATCTTCGATTTGGTTGCCCATCAAAGAACCGTCGCAAGTGGTGTTGCAGTGAATTGCGCACACACCGCAGATGGGGAAGTCCTCGTCGATTGCGCAACCGAGTTCCGCGCAAGGCATCGGGCATACGTCGGAGGGAATTTGGAACTCCTCGGAAACCTCGATATAGTGCAAAACGCCGTCTTGTGCGATGGTAGAGCCCGTGTAGATTGCGGGCACTTCTTTGGACAAGAATTTGAGGTTGGGGAAGCCCATTGCAACGACCATCATACCGTTTTCGTCCATAATGACGACTTTTTTGTTGAGTTCGTCGTATTTGCCGTTCTTGTTGCCGATGCGCTTGTCGCACTTAAAGAGGGTGTCCATCGTTTGCGTAAGGTGTCCGACGATGCTGTCGTATTGCTTGTGACCTATGCGGAGTTGTTCTCCTCTTACGCCTTCGAGGTGTCTGTCGATATAGTCGAAAGCCGCCATATAGTTGCCAAACCATCTATAAGTGAAGAGTGCTTTGATGGTGGTGGGTTTCATAATGAATTTGCCCATAACGAGCAAGTTTTTGAGCCAACGACCGAAGTCGTACATCGTATCTTTGAAACCGCGCCATTCTCTACGGGTGGCAGTCTTTTTGCCGGGTTTATAAAATTTGCCCAATTTTTCGGAGTTAAGTTTTGCGCCCATAGTCAGTGCTCTCCTTTTTCAGTTTGGATTTTCTTGATTTCCATTGCTTCGACGAACGCTTGGATTCTCGTACGCAATTGTCCCGATTGTCCCGCGTTGTACGGACGGTCGATGGAAAGGACTTGATAGCCGTATTCGTTTTGCAACACTGCGTGCATAAATGGTCTGCCGTATCCCCAGTAGTCGCAGAACTTGATTTGCTCGATGATAATGCCGTCGGCGTGATATTCTCTTGCGATTCTATCGACGAATCCGTGACGCTCGTTCACCTTTTCGGTGTTGAGGAAGCGGGGGCATTGTCCCGATTGCATATAGTATCTGCACACTTGGGTGAGTGCGTCCTCTTCGTCGTTGAGGATAATTTCTTGTCTGCCGGGCAAAGAACCGAAGCAGTATCTGTCCGCAACCACCACGAGACCCGTGTCTTCCGCAAGCTTGATAAAGCTCGGATCGTCGATTTCGCTACCCACCATCGCTACGCGAGCGCGGTACGTTCCGATAGGATCGGGAACTCTCGTTTTGAGTTCTTCCGCAGTCTCTTCGAGCTTTTCGATGAGCAAATCTTTGGGACAGCAGTACGTCGCAAGGCAGAAAATCGCAAATTCGTAACCCGTAATTCTCGGTTGAGCGTCTTTTCTGTAATTGCCGATTTCGGTGATGAGACGAGAGATTTTGTTTTGCTCCTCAACGGCTTTGCGGATAGCGGCGTCGCTTACGTCGATGCCGAGATGCTCGTGAAGCGGTTTGAGGCAGTGCTCTTGCATTTGAAGTACGTAGTGTTTGAGCGTAACTTCGTCGCTCTTCATAGGCACGTCGCAGTAAGAAGCAAAGAAGCCTTCGTGCGGACAGCAACCGAGATGCTCGATGTTTTCGGCAAGGCGGTTCATCATAGCGCACGCTTCGGGGGCAATCAATCCGTCGAGGAAAGAAAATCCGCCTTCGAGAGCGCGTTCCAAAATGGCACGGCAAGCCTCACAGAAAATGGGGCTGAGATAGTAGTTGCCCATTTCCGTGCTGGTTGTTCTCGGCGCGCGAAGTCTGACGGAAAAGATTCCCGGCAAGTTGAGCAACGGTTCGGGAATTTGATAGCAAACGTGACCGATTGCCTTTCTTCCTGCCTCTTGCGCCTGTTGGATGAGCTCGTTGTTGGAGTTTTCCAGCAAGTTCTCAAAGTAGATGAGGTGTTTTAGATCTCTCACGATATATCTCCTATAAAATATGTATTTCTTGCAAAGCCTCTTTCGCGCCGACGCAGATAGGCGAGTCGTCGGGGAGGAGGAACACGTTTTCACCCATAACGTCGCAACGCGCCAAAGCGGTGTCCGACGGAATATAGGCAAGCGTCTTTATATCGTCCACCACGGGCTTTTGTGCCATAGCCTCGGTGGACAATCTGTTTTGAATTACGCCGATTTCGTCGTACATAACGAGCTCGGACGCAACTTTTGCAATGGTTTTCACTACGTCGCGACCTTTCTTGGATTGGTCGGTGATTAGCAATATGTGCGACACCTTTTCCATAACTCGGCGGTTGATTTGCTCTATGCCCGCCTCTCCGTCTATCACCACGAAGTCGTAGTGTTTGGCAATGAGCGCAATCACGTCTTTGAGATACGTGTTTATCTTGCAGTAGCACCCCGCGCTTTCGGGACGGCCGATTGCGATAAAGTCAAAGCCGTTTGCGGTGCATATCGCTTCTTCAATGGAATATTCCGCGTTGCCGAGGATTTCGATAGGCGCGATTTTGCCGTTTTGCGTTTGCTCCACGGTCTCTTTGCGCACGTCGTCAATCGTCTTTTTGGGCTCGATACCGAGTGCCGTTGACAATCCGATTGCGGGGTCTGCGTCTATTGCGAGTATTTTTTTATTGGGAAAATTTTCTACGAGAAGTTTTACGATTACGGCAGAAAGAGAGGTCTTTCCGACTCCTCCTTTTCCGGCAACGGCAATGATAATCGTTTTTCCGTCCATATCGCAACTCCGAAAATCAAGCGCGCGTTTGTAGCGCGTGTGAATAATATTGTTAAGCACGTATACGTACGCATATAGGCGTATGCGCGCGTACAGTACCCTCATTCTAACAACTTAAAATATAAAAAGCAATGTTTTTTGCAACTTTTTGTCGAAAAATCGACTGTAAAAATCAAGCAATCGTACGTTTGTCAAATAACTAATAAAAAGAGGCGATTTTTATTCAAAAACGCCTCCTTTTTATCGTCCGATTTTTAGTCGCGCGCAATTCGTCATTATCCGTAGACAACGCCTCGTGAGCAAAAGATATTCGTTTGCGACGGTGATAAAATTTTATCGTTGTCGCTTGCAATTATGCTCAATCACACTATTCTCATAGCGGTGACGTTTGCTTCCGTGAGATTTACGCTTTCACCCGACGCGTTGTAGAGCGAAATCGTCGTGCCGTCCGACGTCGCGTTGTAAAGCACGGTTTTTGACAAATTTGCCGAGTTCGTCGAGGACGCGTTTGCGGATATAATCTCGGTTGCAATCGCAGTACCGTTTGCGTAAAGTTGCACGGAGAGATTGCCGTCCGTCGTTCTCTCTCCCGTTGCCCCGTAGGTGATTAGATACGTGCCCGTAGGCAACACTACGGCGTTATCGGTGAGTGCCATAGTGGTAGTCGGGGTAGTGACGGAGTTTGCAAGCGGAATAATCGCGCCCGATTCCACCGTTTGAGTTCCGCCGTAGGCGTAGAGTGCGTCTTGAAGCGCGCTCGTTCCCGCCGGCCCTTGCGGACCGGTTGCACCGGTTGCGCCCGTCGCGCCGGTAGCACCCGTCGGACCTACCGGACCTTGCGCACCCATCGGCCCCATAGGACCGATCGGACCGGCAGGACCTTGCGGGCCGATAGGACCTCTGATATATTCGATAGCATTCGTGCCCGAGCACCCGCACGGACGAGGATTGTTGTTACAGCAAGAGTTTCCGAACCAATTGAAAAGCATAGTATTTTACCTCCTTTTTATGTAAAAGACGAATTTTGTTGAAAACTGCGTGCAAGTGGAGTAAAATATATACGCGACAAGGATTTGACCGTCCATATATCGTATGTGCAAAAATTTTTTTGCGTGAATACGTAACCCAAATCGTCTTCGTTCGTATATTACGTGTAAACAACGGCACGAAAGTGCAGAGAGGATATCTATATGAAAGAGAGATTCAAACAATTTTTGGAAGAGCATTTTAGAAAAATCGCACCTACCAAGGCTGCGATGGAATACCGCAAGACGTTGCTCGTCGAGCTTCTCGACAGAGAACAAGAATTGCGCATCAAGGGCGTAACCGACGACGAACTTATCTACAATATGGCAGTTTCCGAACTCGGCGACATAGACCAAACTCTTGCGGAATTTGAAAACAGACAAATCAAGAGCGGTGTCGTAAAGCGCAAAGCAAGCGCGGTCGGCATCAGTGCGGCAGCAATCGTCGCACTTTTGACGGTGGTGTATCTCATCGTCGGAGGCGTTGCAAAAATATGGCATCCCACTTGGCTCATCGTCGTTGGCGGTGCGTTCGCGGGTGTTGGCGTGTTGCTCGGATACGTTGCGCTCAAATTTGCTCAAAAGCATAAATTTATCGTCACGAGAATTTGCGTCGCAGTATGCGAAGTGCTGTTTTCCGTATTCGTGTTCTTGCTTCTCCAACTCGTGCTCGAACCCGCGTTGCATTTTGAAGGTTCTTGGATGACCTTCCTCGCAATGGTCGTGTTGATTTTTGGTACGGACACTTCGATTGCGTTTGCAACCAAGAGCAAAGTAAGATGGTTCGAGCTTCCCGTATTCATTGAGATTTTCGGCGTAATGCTTTACGTTATGCTCGGCATACTCGTGCAAGGTTTCTGGCATCCGGGTTGGCTTCTTTGCCTTGCGGGCGTCGTGTGCGCACTCGTGCAAGTTATCGTCGTAGTCGTCAAGAAAGCAAAGAAAAACAACGCCAAAGAGAAGGCGCAACTTGCCGATAAGAACGAAAAACAAAACGAAGCTTATTGGACGGAATGGGACGATTAACGTATCGTTTTGACGATATAAAAGTCGTTTTGTGTAAATAGAGGAATTGTTATGGCAAACACTATAAAGGCTGAAATGTGGGATAGAATGCAGTTTCTTTTCCGCAACTATTACGATAGAATGGTTCACGCGAAATTCTCATATAAAGGAAGTTTCGATATGACCGCACTCAAAAACGCGGTGCTATATATGGTTGAAAAAGCACCCGTGCTCCACTCGTCTTTCAACACCACGGTGGTCGAACCGTATTGGAAGGAAGAGAAGTACACGATAGACGATATCGTCTCTTACGAGCGCGTCGAGAACGCCGACGAAGTGGCGGACAAGTGGCTTTGCGAAGTTATCCCTTACGACAACAACGTGCAAATCAAGATAGCGATTTTCGAGGACGACAACCAAAGCGTATTTTGTTGGCGCAACAACCATATGTGTATGGACGGCGGCGACCTCAAATACTTCCTTGCAACGCTTTGCAACAACTACAACGCGCTCAAAGGAAAAGATTATGCGTCTTTGAGTATGAAGACGGGTTCTCGTGCGTACGAGCAAGTGTATTCGATGCTCGAAGGCGACGACTTGAAGCACGCAAAAGGACTTTATAAGAATATAAGCAAGGCCCAAGACAAAGTGCCGTTCCCGTGGTCGGAAAGCGTTCCCGAGGACGTCAACCGCATTATCAAGAGAGAAATCGGTCAAGAGGACTTTGCCAAAATGCGCGCGATTGCCAAAAAACTCGGCATCACCGTCAACGACGCGATTATGGCGCTCGTGTTCCGCTCCTTGTACGAACTTTGCGGACTCAAAGACGACGACAGCCTCACGGTATCTTGCGCAATCGACCTTCGCAAGCACATAGTCGAGGGCGGTTTGCAAGGCGGTCTCACCAACCACACGGCGTGGATGGCAGTCCGCACCCTTTGTAAAGGCGAAACCATTCAAGACACCGTAGTCAACATCATTCGCTCCACCAAAGGCTATAAGCGCGACAAGTTTATGGGGCTTTATTCCTTGCCTCTTCTCAAACTTGCTTACACAATCTTCCCTCACGATATCGCAGAGTTTGCAATCAAGGCGGGCTACGACAATCCGCTTATCGCGGTGAGCAATATGGGCTTGCTCGACGACAAGAAACTCACCTTTGACGGTATGACGATGATTGACGGCTTCATCTCGGGTGCGGTCAAGTACAAACCCTTCTTCCTTATGTCCGTAACGACGATACTCGGCAGAGTGACGCTCTCCACGGCAATCAGAGGCAATGAAAAAGACGTAGAGATTGCCAACCGTTACTTTGACTTGGTTGAAAAGAACCTCAAAGAATTCAACTCAATCGAGGCGTAAAAAATAAAAATTCTATTGAAAAACGGCGCAAATTTGCGCCGTTTTTGTTATAGCATATGGCTACTTTTGATATTAATCAATTATTAGTTTGTGACAAAGTTTTATTTAATCTGTCCATAACCCATCTTACATCTATTGGCGTTTCTTTCATATTGGATAACCAGTCAAGAATTAATATTTTAAAATCGTCAGATATATTCTTTATATTCATATCTATTGACAAAAAGGTATTGTGAAAATAGAAATTAATGACTTGTGTTATCGTGCTGTGTTTTATTAGTTGATCCATATAGCTGATGAACCATAATCTATCGTTTTTTGAAGTGTCAAAAAACGATAAATTAACGCCAATAGCCTTGTTTTTAAAAAGCATCAAGATGTCTTTCATCGTTTCAATTGAAGGGTTGTAATCCCAAAATGAAATTTGAGAATTTATGTATTTGGTTATAAAAGCATCTCTCTCAGTTGAATTTTTATTAAACTTAAACTTGTTTTGTTGATACTCTTCAATAATGCCGATGTCTTTCTTATATTCTTTATACCAATATGGAAATTGAAAATTTGCCCTATTAAATGTTTGCAAGTCGTGATTAAAAGCGATTATAATTTCTTTAAATATGGCGCAAGTTTTACAACAATCACGATTGGGAATATCGATATGGAATCTATTGAACAACATTTCCAACGCGAGTGGACATTTTGCATAATAGCAATATTTGCAGTCCTCTTTTTTACAATTTTCTATGTCCTTAAAAATAGAAATATTCAAGTTGAATTTTCGTTGTTGAGGACAAATTAGAGTTATGAACATTTTTTCTGAAATGGAAAAATTTTCGGGATTAAGAGGATAATTCTCGTCTTGATCATAAAAATTAATTAGACAAGAAGATGCAAAGTTGTGTTCTTTGTATGCTGATTTGTATTGCGCATAAATTTTTGGACGGACATTTTTTATTAATTCGCTTGTAATCTCAGGCGTGATGTTCTTATCTATTGTGCTAATTATGGCGCATATTATTTCGCTTAGATGATATCCGGGAGAGCCACTTATACTTCTAATAATTGACACCCCTTTTGTGTCGTCAAGTGCCGGTAAACCGTATTCTCGAATATTGATTACCGACAATCCTAATTCGCAAAACGAGGCTCGTTTTAGATTGTCGTGTAGAAGTTTATCTTTGTGCCAAAACATTCCATCGTATTCAATGACATAGTTTTTTGATGGAATAAAAATGTCGGCTTCCAATATCTCACCATCTTTTGCAACAAGTTGTACTCTATTTTCAGCATCATTGAAGTATTGTTTTAAAAAGTAAAAAACTGCTTGTTCGGGGAAAGAAGTACTGTTATTGTTTGAAAAAATGGCTTTTGGCGTTGACTGATAACTGTTACCTCGGTTATCTATTAGCCATATCGGCTTTTGCGAACGAATTGAAATATAAATAGGATTTTCGCTATTTTTTGTGTAGTCCCAATGGTTTTTGCAAAAATTTGGATATAATTTGCCAATGCTATCGATTGGCTGTTTTTTGGATACTCTTGAAATTAATTCTTTACAGGTCATTAAAAGGGCGTTACCTTCGCCCAATGTCCACCAGTATTTAGTGCTATCGTTCAGCTTTACTTGTTCGTAAGAGATATTTTTATTTTTGTCACTCCAATATTGTTTGTATTGAGGATATTTTGCAAATAAAGTTTTGTCGTTAGGTTTATGTCTGCACCCACAAGATTTTTTGTCGCCTTTTAGCAATAAATCATAGTTTGCTTCACACATATTACCACAATCACATTTGCTAATTGCGAAGATTTGTCTTTTGCCTTTAACAAATTTTATTTCAAATGATGAAACTGTAAGCGAACCAAAGCGTTTGCCTATGTCTTTTTGTAAATAAAAAGGGACTTCTGTGCTTGTTTTGTAATATTCAAGAAGTTCGTCATATGTGCCAAAAAAGAAATTTTCTTTCGACCACGGATATGCAGTAAACTTTCTAAAACATCTGCCGTTTGGATTGGAATTAAATAATTTTTCGAAGTCATTGAAAGAAGGAAATATGTTTGTATCTTTGATCTTTTCCCATTCTTTATGTATTTGATTCATATGTTCTCCCTTGTGATTAATGTTTACAAATCAATTATAGCAAAAAAACATTTTTCTTTCAATATCATTATTAAAAGATGTGTATGCATTGATTTTTACTCTCGCACGTATTCGTCGGTTTTTATCGATAGAACTTTGTCGTCTATCTCGAAGTATTTTTCAAGCTTGGGGAAGAGTGATTTGGTTACCGTAATCTTGTCCAATATTTTGCTGAAAAAGCCTATAATCGTGCCGCCGCATATTGCCGTTGCAAGCGTACCCCAGTATATTCCGCGAAATTCTTTGAACGCAACGAGAGTCATTGCCGTGCCGACCGCAAGACAGCAGAGGTCAAACACGGTTTTTACGATAGTTTGCTTAAAGTGATAGCGTTCACTCACGCCTTTTACGAAAAAGTCGTAAACTTGCGGGTGCAAATACGCCTTAAACGACAGCGCGACGGAGAAGAACGTGAGCAAATCTCCGAAGATAAAGAGAAGCACTCTTTGCCACGTTTCGTAGCTTTCGGGCGGATTTATCGAAGTGTTGAAAAACGGGATTTTTTGCCACGCAATGAGTATCGCGCCGTAAAGAAGGCAAGATATGAACGAGAATAGATATCCCACCTTGAAACGCCTTACGATAATGCAAAACAAAATTATCAATACGCCTTGCACGATATATTCCGCGATGCCGAACTCTATGCCGAGAATAAGGCTCAAAATATACGCGGGCGCAACGAGCATAGATAGTCCGTAACCCGACGTCGTGAGCATAGCGACGGATAGGGCAAGAATTATTATTGCCACAAAATATACGATTTCGCTGTGTAGGGTGATTTTTTTCATAATTCCTTTCCTTCGTGCGCCTTGCAAAAAAATAACACAATTGCAAAAGCGCAATCGTGTGGCGAAAAGTTGGCGTAGCCCGGAAAAGTCCACAAAGTTTTTCTATATGTAAATAACATAAGTTTTGCCTTATGTCAATATATTTTTCAAAAACAAATTGTGTGAGCAATTTTGAGCGATAGATATTGCACAAATGTGCGATATATGCTAAAATTCTATTAAATAATCCAAAAGGGGTAATTATTATGACTTTTGCGCAATTTTTGTTTGTGGCAATCGACAAAATGTTCGACGGATCGCAAAACAACAAGAAAATGCTCCGCTTCAAAGACGTGAAGTTCGAGATCGAGACGGACATTGCATACGACAAGGACGACGCTTGCAAGCTCGACACTTATTACGTCAAAAAAGACGGCAACGAAAAATATCCCGTGTTCTTCTACATTCACGGCGGCGGATTCGTGGCGGGAGACAAACACTACCGCAGAGGCCTTGCCAAATGGGCGGCAAACAAAGGCTTCTTCGTAGTCAACGTCAACTACGGTCTCGGTCCTAAATATCTCTTCCCGAAGGGATTGCAACATCTCGTATCCGCTCTCAACTGGGTTGGCGCAAACGCGGAAAAATACAACCTCGACCTTGACAATATGTGCGTATCGGGAGACTCTGCGGGCGGTTACTATTCCGCAATGCTTTCTTGCGTGTCCACCAACAAGGCTCTTCAAGAGAAGTTCGGAGTAAGCACGGATTTGAAATTCCGCACGGCAATGCTCGACTGCGGTATCTACGACATCGGCGAAGCACTCGGACAAAAAATGCCCTTCAATCTCACGGACAAGATTTTGTACGATTTCAGCGGAGTGCACGTAAAAGAGCTCGACAAGTACGAATATACCGACTATCTTGCGCCGTTCGGATACGTGGACGAAAATTTCCCGATTTCCTTCATCACGTACGCGGAAAAGGATATGTTCTGCAAAGGTCAAGGGCAAAAACTCGTCAAGAAACTTCAAGACCTCGGCGTACACGTAGAGGAACATCACAGCACCAAGTTTTTTGACAATCACTGTTATCCTCTCAATTGGAACAAGGGCGCGGCAATCGAAAACATCAAACTTTGCGACGATTTCCTTGCAAGAGTGGTTGCAAAAGAGGTGTAAAATACCAAAGCAAAATTTTGAGGCCTGCCCCGTACGGGCAGGTCGTTTTTTAGGAGAAGTATATGGCAAAAAAAGCAAAGTTTACGCCCAAATCGGCACTTGCGGACGAGAAGGGCATATCGGGTGATTACACGAGCGAGCAAGTGGAAAAAGCCACTGCCGAAGTCGTCGCGGAAGAGGAGAACAAGAAGCTCACGACGTTCCAAAAAATAGACGTCGTATGGACGGTTATCTCAACGCTTTACGCAATCGCGTCCGTTTGCACCTTCGTTGCAAAAAAGTGGGTTGACAGCGTTTATACCTACGCGCTCATACCTATGCTTGCGGTGTTCGTGGGCGTGTTTATCGCACTTGTCGTGCTCACGTTCAAAGACCCCAAGAAACTCAAAACCAACGTCAAAACGTACAAGAAGATTTTGGGAATTTTCAAAGCGTTCGTCAACGTTTTCTTCCTTGCGCTCACCGCGGTGTCTATGGTGGGTATCGCAACGGGAAAACCCGACCTTACCAAATGGATAGTGTTCGGTTTCACCTTCTTCGTAGCACTCGTGCAACTATCTTTGAAGATTGCAAAGTTTGCAATGAAGTGCGCAAAGAACAGCCTTTCCAAGAAATATAAAGTGGAAATGCACAACTTCAAAGACGGCGCAAAAAAGAAGAAAACCACGTCCGATAAAGTCAAAGAAAACTCGTATAAGGGATAAGACGCAAAAACGCGCAAAATCGCACTAAAGACACTTTATAAAAGCAAAATAAGTATATAAAGTGCGATATTTGTAAATAATGGTATAATAATAGCAAGCGAAAAACCGCTCCGAACGAGCGGTTTTTCTATGCTTTTTCATCGGAGTTATGATCGGTGCTTTCGTCGTGTTTTTTCGTTTTGAAGCTCTTTCAAGGCGCGTGATTTTGCAGTGCTTTCGCAAGGCGGAAAACGCGTGTCGTTTTCATATACTTTTCGTTTGATAATCGTTTCACTTGATTTTGTGGCGTTTGTGTGTTAATTTAATATAATAAACGGTGACGTGAGGCTTTGCCTCACGCAAAGGAAAATGTTTTGGCAAAATCTGTGGACAAAAACCTGAAAAAACTGCCCCTCGGCGCAATCAAACCGCAAGGTTGGCTGTACGACGAGATGCAACTTATGAACAACCTTCAAAAGAGGTTGGGCGCGCTTTCGGGTTTGGTGAAAGACGGAGAGTGGTGCGGCAGCGAGAGTTTGCCTCGTTTCGTCCGCGGTATAACTTTGCTTGCTTGCGCTTTGGACGACAAGAACCTCAAAGACAAGGCAAAGAGTTTCGTTATGCCCATTTTGTCAAGTGCCAACGAGGGCGGTGATTTCGGCTCGAAAGACTCTCGTTCCTTGACGCCCAAAATCGAGGCGGTAAAGGCGTTGCTCACCTATTACGAGGCAACGGGTAGCGAACGCATTTTGCCGTTTTTGAAAAAGTATTTCAAGAGCCAGTTCAACACGTCGTCGATGTGGGCAAACTTGTACGATTCGAGAGCAAGATTGCTCGAAGAGATTGAGGCAATAGAAGCAGTTTATAGAGAGACTGATTTGGAGTGGTTGCAAGACCTCGGAGAGAAATTGAGAGACCAATCCAACGATTGGTTTAGACTTGCAGTGCGCTTCCCGTACAAGAAGCCTTACAACAAGTATATTTCACAACACGCACTTAAACGCGTCAATAAGATGGTTTCAACCTACGATTCCGTCGTACCGGTGTCCAAACGCCAAAAGGCGTTCACAAGCGAGTTTGCCGATAAGTATTGGCGCAAGGCAGTGCACCAAGTGGCGGTTGAAACGAGTGGCGTCAACGTTGCAAAGGCGGTCAAGTACCCCGCGACGTACGGCAGATTTATAGGGGACGACGCACTCAAAAATTTGTCGCTCAAAATGATTTCCGCGCTTGAAAAACATCACGGAACTCCGCTCGGAGCGTTTGCTTGCGATCCGCGTCTTGCGGGCTCGAAGGGCGTTAGAGGCGTTGACGTGCAAGCGGGGGTGGAATATCTCGACTCTCTCGTTGAGGTGGTCAAGGAAACCAAAGATTATCGAGCTATGGACTTGATTGAAAGGATAATCTTCAATCTCGTGCCGGGGGCGTGCTTCGATGATTGCAGTGCGGTGCAAGACACCGTTTTGATAAATCAAATCGAGGCGTCCGACGCGCGCAAGTTGCCGTACTCCGATTGCGACAACGCTTTCTACACCAGAAAGTTGTCAAGGGGCGCAATTGCGGTGCTTTCGGCGTATCCGCTGTATATGCAGACCGCGTGTATGGTCAAGGACGACGAGCTCAATTTCCTCACCTATACGCCGTGCACTATGGACGTTACGGTGGAGGGCACGTCGCTCACCATAAGCGAGCGCACGAGCTATCCTTTCCGCAACACCGTCGTTTTCAAGGTTGAGCAAGCAAGTGCGGAGCAAGAGGTCAAAATCAATTTCCGCGTGCCAAAGAACACCACGATGCAACTCATATCGGGCGGTCAAGTGGTCGCAAGCGGATCGAGAGAGATATCCGTCAAATGTATTCTCAAAACGGGAAGCACGTTTATGCTCAAAATGTCCATACCGCTCGTTGCGGAAGACAACGACGACGGCACGAAGAGCCTTTTCAAGGGCAATTTGCTTATGTCGCTCAAACTTCCTTGCGAGGTTACGCAAAACGCGGCGGATAGGCGCATACTCTACGTAAAATCGGTAAAGAAATGGAATATCTCACCGATATTTGCAAGAAAGGCGGGCGGGCGCGCGCTTGCGGAAGAGGAAACTACCGTGGTCAACGACATTACGGACAAGCCGTTTGCATTCGACAATCCGCCGTTCGAGCTCAAAATCCGCTCCAAAACGGTGTTCAACTGGGATTACGACGTAAACGGATTTACGCAAATTCCAAAAAAATGCAGTTATTCGGAAGAGTGCCTCGAAAGGACGTATCAGCCCTTCGGCACGACGACGTTGCATATTGCAAAATTTCCCAAATGCTTTAAGTGAGAGGTGAGCGTATGAAAGCACTCGAAAGAAAGTATTCAAGAACAGAACGAATAGTGGCAAAAGGCAGGTTTTCCGTGTGGGTATTTATACGGACGGTATTGCTTGCCGTGATTTTGGGCGGACTTATCGCGGTCGTGTGGATTTACAAAGACAAAATCGAAGGCGTTTTCACCAAAGCCGAACACGCGCAATATCTCACCGACACGGTTATGAAATACGTATTGCTCGGCGCGGGCGTAATAGTGCTCGTGAGCCTTTTGATACAAACCATTCAATTCAACGCAAGAGAGTTGTTGCTCACCGAGGATAAAGTGGTATATCGTGAGGGCGCGTTGAGCGTTAAAACGACGGTCATTCCGCTCAACGAAATCAAACTCGTCGAGACCAAGCAAAACTTTTTCCAACGTCTCGTGGGCGTGTGCGATATGCTCGTCGTATCCGACGCCGTGCAACCGTATACCATCAAAAATATTAAGGGCGCGGACAGACTCACACGAAGAATTATGAAGCAAATCTCCGAAGTGCGCACGGACTCTTCGAGACGCGCGCAAGTGCGCCTCGTCGGATAAAAATATCTCGCAATTCGCAAACGAAAAGTGATGAATTTGCGGGGCGGAATATCGCAAAATTCCGCAATGAGTAAGCAATAATTATCGTAACGAAAAATAACGAAAATCAGCGTTAGAGTTATAGCGAAAAGATAGTGAAAATTAGCGTTAATATTATAGCGAAAAGATAACGAAAATTAGCAACAAAATAGGGTTTGTCAGTGCAAAACGCATAGATAAACCCTTGTTTTTTGTTTTATAAACGGTTTTTTGACGATTGAATTTTTATCAAAATCCGAAGTTTCCGGGGGTTATAAACAGTCCCGTTATGAGCGACAAAAGTCCCGCAAGCAACACCACGTGTATGATGTAAATTATAAGCGCGTGACGGCCCACGAAACATACGCCTTTTTGCGCGCCCGTCGCAACGGTTTTGACGACTTTTTGCGTGCCGAGAAGCGTCGAGAGCGTGAAGGACGAGAAGTCGCGCAAAGATTTCTTTTCGCTTTGAGTGCCCGCCGTCAACGCGTCGCAAGTCTTTGTGAAAACGTACTTTGTGAGCGCAAATTGGAAGAGCGACGTCCTCTCGTAATAGAAGAGTTCGCCTATAAGCACGCCCGCAAAATAGAACGCGGTATAGGGTATCATCGTAAACAAGTCCCCTGGTGAAAACTCACTCTGCGTATAGAACAAGGACGGATTGCCGTAGAAGTCGCGAGGCGGGAATATGATCGCAAAAATCGTGGGCGTATCTTCGGGCGGAGTGTAGAGGAAGTATAGGCAAAGCGTAACAACTATAAGCGCGACGCTTACGCCCGCAATGCCCCAACGATTGTCTCTGCAAATAAAGGATACGAGCGCGTATAAAAGCATTGAAACGGCAAGGAAATCAAGCACGCCGAACGCAACGAAAACCCCGCCTATACCCATATATTCTTGCGCGATATACGAGCCGAGAGTGTAGAGAAGCGCAATCGCGCCGAGGATAAGTCCGCGCTTGGCGTTGTTGCGAGAAAACGTGCAAGAAATGCCCGAAATCGAGAAGAAAACGAACAGTACGATAGGGTGAATTATATCCCTTGCGTCGCTCCATATCCAATTGTGGCAAAAAATCGTGAAAGCGTCTCCGACGCCTTTCCTTGCAAAACCCCAACCGTACCAAGTCGGCCCGAAAAAATCGGATAGCAAAAGCGCGAGGTGGTCAAGCACCATCAAAATGACGCAAAAGCCTCGTAGGAAGTCGATTTCCCACACGCGTTGGCGTTTTCTTTTTTGCACTCTGACGACTACGGTGTCGTCGGTGACGAGCGGACTTTTTTCGTACGAATTTTGCATATTAAAAATTTTATCATACAAACGACACACTGTCAAACGACCGACGATTGTCGGAATTGCCAATCTAAAAAGCAACGCGATAGAATATCGAAAAATCAAAATTTTTATGCGAAAACCGTCGAAAAATCGACGAAAATAAAATTTGCCGTAAAATAATTTTTTCAAGATATCTAACGGCGTTTAACGAGGCGCGGAAAATTGTAAAATTATGTAAAAATATGCCGTTAGAACGTTGAAAAGTCGGTAAAACGGTAAAATTTTGTCAAAAACGGGTAAAATCGCAAAGTTTATCGCGTTTTGCGCCGTTGCCACTCAAATTTTAATACTTTTTGAGGGTAAAAACGCAAGTTATTGTGGCTCGGACACGCCCACACCACAAGGTATAGTTTTGAGATATCTAAAAAGATATCTATTGACAAAAGCGTGCGAAAATCGTATAATTGTCACGTATAATAATCTATCGTGCATACGCAAGTGAGCGTGTGCCTTCGGAGGAAGATTATGAGAATGAGAAAGTTATCACTCGTTTTGCTGCTCGTGATGATCAGCGTTATGCTGTTCGGTCTCGTAGCGTGTAATACGTCCTCGGGCGATAACAGCACTACGCCTGTTATCCCGACCCCGAATCCCGGCGGTGACATCGTCGACAACAAGACGATGCTCGATTCGCAGATTGCGTGGCAATTGTTCAAGACGGTTGCACTCAATGCCGGAGCGGAAAGCAGTAGAGGCAGTCGTTACATATCGGTCGACACGACGTTCATACTCGGTTTCCAAAAAGACTCGTACGATTCTCTCGTGACGATGCGCTTTGCGGGCAAGATCGATACGGAAGCCAATTCGCAAGCCGACGACACCAGCGAAATCCTCGTTGAGTTCAGACAATTCAAGACGGACGAACTCGGCGGTGAGACGGTGGACGCGGACAGAATTACGGCACTCTCGTCAAGCGGACAAGGCAAGCTCCTCTTCGGCGCGTACTACTACGAGGGCAAACTCGTTGCCGATATGCGCGGTATCAAGAAGGGCGTGCAAGTAGTGTGGACGAAGGACATCGATATGGGCGCGTTCGTTGAGAAATTCAACGGCTTGCTCGACGACCTCAACCTCACGCAAGTGGTGTTTGACAAGCTCCTCGGCCTCGACGTCGGCTCGCTCATCAAGAATCTTGCGGGACTTGACCTCGTCAACGTAACGGTGGAGCAATTGCTCGTCAACGTTCTCTTGGGCGGTGCTCGTTCTCGTTATATCGACTACGGCAGCGGACACGCTGTATTGCAAATTCCTATCGACCTCGGCATTATCGTCGGGGCGCTTCCGCTCGTTCAAGGCTTGATCCCCGAAAATATCACGGGTCTCGTAAAACAAATCCTCGGTCTCGACCTCGGCAAGCTCGGCTCGCTCGCGGGTATGGCTTTGTATCTCGAAGCGGACATCAGAGAGGCGGACACCGATAAGGCAAAACTTACGGGCATCAAGTTCGACATCGACACCAACTTCAATTCCTACGGCGTAAAAGAAGTCGAAGAAAGATACGGCAAATTCCAAAGCGAAGTCGGTATCTCTTTGGGCTACGCAAAAGCAGACTTTGCGGGCTCTCCCGACGTTGACGTAAAGGGACTTCTTCAAAACCGCTCCAAAGACAACGTACCGTTTGAAGACGGTGCGGACACTTCCGATAACTTCTATTCTCACGTTGAATCAAAAATCGCTGAAAACAAGCAAACTTATTCTTTCCTCACTCTCGATGCGGAAATCAAACTCACGCTTGACCTCAAAGAAGGCAAGTTGACCATTCAAAACGCAATCGACTCTTTCGGCACGCTCATTTCAAATATAATCACCAAAAACGTATCTCCCGAAATGATGGCTTCGCTTTCCAAATTGTTTGCGAAAGACATCGTCATCAACGATCAGAAGATAGAACTTTCCATTGCCTTGCAAGGCAAGATCAACACCAAGAACCCCAAAGAAACCAAGATTTTGGCGGAAGTCCGCGGTCTTGACAGCAAGAAGAGACTCGGCGCGTACTACGACGGCTCTCTCGAAGGCGTTTATATCGACGCAAGCGGTGTGCTCGGTGAGAACGGCACGAAGTTCAGAGTGGACGACATCAACGTCAACGAACTTCTCAGCGGACTTATCGACCAACTCTTCGACACCATCGAGAATGCAATCAAGGGTGACGCAACGGGAAGCGCAAGCTACGCTCAACTTCTCGACGACGCGGACATCATCGTCGAACACGACACTCTCGCGTCCACCAGCGTCGACACGATGAGCCTCATTTCCGCTATCGTGGAAAAGGTCAAAGTGGATATGGACGGCAATATCTTCAACATCAAAGGTATTTCCGTGGCACTCACGCAAGACGTCCTCGATATGATTTTCGGTCTCGTCTTCACGGGAGACAACGCAGGCGCGAAAATTCCGCTTCAATATGCGGAACTCAAATACGAGAACGACGGCGGACAACTTGAAAAACGCCTCGGTCTCACGGCAAAACTCCTTATCCCCAACTCCGATAACAATATCAACGGCGGTCTCGATTTGACGCTCGGATTGGGCGGTGCGATCACGTTCGGCAATATCAACAATATCGATTATTTCAACGACGCTTTCGCATACGTACAAGAACACGCAAACGAGTATTTGCCCATTCTTTCCAACGGTGAACTCAACGCAAATCTCTTGCACGTCAACGTTTCTACGGGCATCAAGATCGATTTCGAGACGCTCAAAGGCACGCTTGCAGACCTCAAAGTCGACTTGCGCGACCAAGAACTCGGCGATTCGTTCAGAGGTATTCTCATTGACTTGCTCATCGAGCTCGGCAACATCAAGGGCGGACTTAAACTCGACCTCAGCGCGGACATCGACGCAACGGACGGTATCGACCTCAACGCGATACTCAAATCCACCGCAAAGATAGTCATCACCAAGTCAAACGGCGATCAAGTGCTTGCAATCTACTTGCAAGACGGCGTTTTGTATCTCGACGCGTCCTTGCTTAACAGCATCAGAGTGGACAAAATCAAGGTTGACCTTGCGGAATTGTTGCCCGCACTCGGCATCGGCGCAAGCACGTCTTCCAAAGACGCTTTCGTAGTTGCTGACGAAGAAGAGGGTGGCGGACTTGACGCCACGAAGCTTATCGGTTTCATCGCGGGCGTGTTCCAAGGCGTTAAACTCGGCAACAACGCAATCGAAGTAGTCATCGGCGGCGGTATTCTCAACGAGCTTCTCACGATGCTCGGTATCAACAATCCCGCAACGCATTGGTACGACGAGGCAAACGGCGTTTACGTTGAAATCGCACAAACTCCCGCACCCGACGATTACACGGGTAAGTATTACTATCTCGACGCTTCCACTGGCGAATACAAGGTGGCAAACGGCATCGACATCAATTTTGAAAACTCCGATATCCAAGGCGGTATAAGAATCGCGCTCAACGACGGTCTCAATCTCAGCAAGCTCGAACTCGGCGTATTCCTCGGACTCGGAAGCAGTCTCAACGCGGATATCTCAATTATGGGTATAACCGCGGGTCTCTCCGACCAATGCACCAAATATCTCGACGAAAGCGACGCAAACGAATATCTCGAGATCTTGAAATATCCGTATATCTCTCTCGATTTGAGCCTCGGTCTCGACTTCCACGCCGACGAAGGTACTACTTTGATGCAATTCGGCGTCAAAGGCACGCACTACTTCGACGAAGAAACGAAGCAATTCGTGGAAATCACCAAGACCACTCCCGTTCCCGGCGGATATCTCGGAAAACTCTACTATTACGACGAGACGGCGGGTCAATACGTTCCCGAAACCGTCAACACGACGGAATTTACGTTTGACAGAGATATGAAACTCAATTACGAGTTCCGTCTCGCGGGTCAAATCGACTTGTCGCCTATCCTCGCGTACTTGTTCGGTTCACCCGAAATCAGCACCAAAGACAACTCAACGTCCTTGCTCATCGAACTTACGGGCAAGAAATTCGACTACGACCGCAAAGTTTTGCTCGGTTTGTACTACACGGGTAGCCAACTCTACATCGACGCAAGCAACTTTGGCATCGGCAAAGTCAAAGCGGACGTAGATTTGTACGAAATTATCCTCGGATTGCTTGCAAAAGACTCCGTAGTGAGCATCAACGGCAACGGACAAGCGGTTGACGCAATGACGGCGGCGGACGGTGACGCAACCGATACCAAGGCAAAGAGACAACTCGCTTTGTCTATTATCGCTTTGCTCTCTTCCGACAGCCTCAAAATCGAACTTGCAAAAGGTTTGACCGACCTCGTTTACGAGCTCCTCGGCGTTGACGCCAACGACGTCACGGCGTGGCTCGATATTGCTTGGGACAACCTCGAAGCGCACGACGGCAAGTTCTTCCGCGTCAGCGGTTCGGTAAGCAACGTAAGCGGACAAGAAACGGGCGGTGCGGAAATTTACGGCCGTACGGTCAGCATCAACCTTGGCAACAAACAAGGTCCTACGCACTGGTACAACGAAGCCACGAACGAATATATCGCAGTGGCAGACCAACCCGCGCCCGCAGATTATAAGGGAAAATACTATTACAACTGGTTTGGTACGTACAAAGAGTACTCAACCGAAATTTTGATTGACCACAACGGTGAAAGCGTGTCGATGGGCAAGTACTTGCAAGACAATCAATTTGAAGACGCAAGCTTGTTCAACGAGAACGGAGACGTGACCATTCCCAGCATTTACGCGGAGATTAAGGGCACGATTTCCATCGGCGCAGACGCAGGCAACGACAAGTGGACGATAGGCGAATGGATTTCCAACTTCCTCGGTGACGACAATCCGAGTCTCAAATCCTTTATCAGCGATTTGCTCTTGCAATTCAACACGCCGGTTGCGGCGGGTTCGGACATCGGCTTCCGTATCGCGCTCAACGCACGCCTCAACCCCGAAGTGCCTATCGATTTGACGCAAAACGTTTACTATGTAAAACACGTTTTGACCACTCCGATTGCTTTGACGAGCGACTTCGATTACGTCGAAGTGTACAAACTCGACGAAGCGGGCAAGAAATACGTTCTTTTGACGGAAGACGAGCGCAATACCTACACGGGACAAGTGTTCGTCAAGTACTACAAGACTGGCGGTATCGCACTTGCCGAGACCAAACACGACGTCGCGTTCAGAGGCGAAGCGTTTATCGTCAAGGGTGACGCGGCAGTCAAGATCAACGTCACGGACGACAACGCAGAGACGTACAAAGACGTTGCGCTTTATTCGGCGGCGTCCTTCCTCGATATCACTTACATTCTCTCGCACAGCGACCTCGCAATAGAGATTTACAATGCAAGTATCGAAGAAATCGACGGTATGAGCAACGCTCAAAAACTCGAAAAAGTTATCCTCGCACTTCGCGTTGTTTACGCGGGTGAAGAGAACGGCAAGAGCGTAAGCACTCTCTATCTCGACCTCAAAGACGACTTCCACCTTGCACTCACCAACATTCCGCTCGGTGACTTGCTCGGCAGTTTGCTCACGCCTTCGGATAGCACGGCAACGACGTCCGACGATACGACTGATACGAGCACGACGCCCGACATTATGGGTATTATCAGCTCGTCTCTCGGCAACCTCATCGGCCGTATCGGTATCGGTGAAGACAGTATCAAAGTCAACTTTGCACAAGCGCTCGTAGCAACGCTCGTCAGTATGATTTCCGGCAAGCAAATCTCCGCGGACGACTTCCTCAAACTCGACTCCGACAACAGTTATCTCGCGTTTATGTGGAACAACGACTCTCCGTGGAAGAGCAATTATAAACTTGACCTCAAAGTCAAGGCAGACCCCGTTTCTCTCGGTATCACGCTCAGCGGTATCGATATCGAAATCGGCAAAGAAGACGGCGTATTGCCCGAAGATTTCGACGCGTCCGTATACACGAGCTTTGAAAACCTCAATACGCTCTCGCTCAACGTCGAACTCGGTCTCGAACTCGGTCTCAAAAAGCAAGACGAAGAAATCCGTCTTGAAAAATACCTTGACCTCCTTATCAAGGACCTCGGTCTTAAACTCGGCATTGACTTTAAGGACGACGTAACTTACAACATCGGTTTGACGGTCGGTGCGAACCTCGTTCTCAACGAAGCAAACGCGTCGAGAATGATCGTCGAACTCAAAAACGAAAACAACGGTGAAAGCATTCTTTCCGTGTACGTCGACGGCGGAGACATCTACTTCGACTTCGGTGAACTCGGCGGAAACAAACCGTTCTATCTCAAAAACACCAACCTCAGCGAAGTAGTTTGCAACTACGTAAAGCAATTGCTCGGTGACCTCAACGGCATCGTCGGCAAGGGTGGAAACGACGCTTCCACGGCGGCAGATACCGCTGAAATGAGCGCAGACGAAAAGATGCAACTCATTTTGGGTATCTCGGAAGGCAAACTCAGCGTTCTCGTTATGGAAAACGTCATCGTCGGCCTTATCGCGGCGGTTACGTCCGGCACGAGCGGTGATATCGACATCGCAAAGATCCTCGAAGAATTCGATCTTGACTTGTCGGTTGCGGTTGACTTCCAACTTGACCCGAGCCTTAGACTCGACCTCAACGTCGACAGCAATCTCATCAACGTCGGTATCGGCGTCAAAGACCTTGCTTTGGCAACGGGTGACGACACTCAAACTCGCAAGACGATAGACGCCAAGGTTGACGCAATCGTAAACAGCGGTAGATTTGAAGAACTCACCGACGCACACGTTATCGCAGTAGATTTGAGCCTCATCGTCGACTACTACGGCAGTGCAACGTACACCTACGTCGACGACGAAAGAGCTTTGAGCAGAGTCAATCCGTCCGAAAGATACTCTCTCAACACTCGCGACAACAGATTCGTACAAGACGACAACGGTCGCTATATCCGCGAAGGCTTTACGTTCGACAAACTTCTCGACGTAATCCTCGGTATGCAAGGACTCGAAAGCATCACCAATACGATGCTTCCGCAAATCCTCATCTCCACCGCAAACAAAGAACTCGGTTTCACGACGGTGAACAACGCGTTCAGCGTGGGTGATTTGTTGCAACGTCTCGGATTGACGCTTGCGCTCACCGACAAAGTGGACGACGGCTTCAAACTCGATATCAACGTCCGCCTCAACCTTGAAAATATGGGTATGAGCGACTTGTCGCAAATCGATTTGAAGAACCTCAACCTCAGTCTTGAAACCATTTTGGCGGGTCTCGAAGCGCATATCGGTCTCGACTTCACGTACGAACTCGGCACGGAAAGCACTGCAAAACTCGATATCTACCTCATCGACGGCAGAATTTATATCGACGCTCTCGGCGTTGGCGGTCCTCGTATTCAAGTCGACGTGCTCGATTTGCTCGACTCTCTCGGAATCGAACTCGCGTCCTCTTCCTCTTCCGACGCTATGACGGCGGACACGGCAGACGACACGTCCTCTTCCGTTGACGTAATCGGCATCGTAAACAAACTTATCAAGAACGTTATCGTCACCGCAAAACCGTGGGTTGCGGGCTCTACGGAAAACGGCAACAGAATTGACAATATCGGCGTATTTTTCAGAAGCAACGCCATCAACGATTTGCTCTCGTTGCTTCTCAAAACCACCATCGAGTCCGACCAAGTGGTGCTTGACGAAAGCAACAGCGGTTTGTATCTCTATCCGCAAACGGATATGTTCGGCGACGATATGCTCGCTTTGAGACTCAGAGCGTCCCTTGCCAACAAGAAAGACCCCGTGTGGATTGCAAACGGTGAAGATTATCAACAATACACGATGGATTTGGTGCTTGCGCTCAACGCTCAAATAGGGCTTCAAAGCACTTCGGGCAACGAAGAAGGTATGCTCGACATCGACGAACGTCGTCAATTCATCTCACTCAACGAATACGTCCAAAACATTCTCGGACTTATCAACGGTTTCAGAGACGAAATCTATTCCGTTGAAAAGACTCCGCTCGAAAACGGCGTATACTACGTCTTCAACGAAGACGCCAACGGCAACTATATCCTCAAATCGGGTATGTATCGTCCTATCAACGAGGGTGAAGAACTTGCGGAAGGCACCGTTCGTTATTCTCGCGCATACGTGACGGTCGGCGCACGCTACGTCGAAAACGCGGACGGCAATTACGTCTTTGACGCAAAGACGGGCAACTTCCGCCTCGTGAACGACGGTGAAGACGTCAGCGGTATGCAACGCTACGCACTCGAAGAGGGTGACGCGGTTTACGCACTCGATTACGTCGAGGACGCAAACGGCGCGTACGTATATAACGAAGAAAAAGGCGTATACGTAAATAGAAATAGCGCGGACGCACCCGCGGACGCGACAACATATTACGCACGCACGATGACGGCAATCAAGGTCACTGACGCGGACGGCAACACGGTCGTTGCGTCTTCCAAGGACGTCAAAGTGTACAAGAGAGCTGAAAAAGCGGTATATCAAGACCAAAACATCGGTTTGAGCGTAAGCGGTCTTATCTACTTCAATTCAAGCAGTGCGGAAACCACCAACGCAGGCGGTCTTATCAGCAACCTCTTTGGTGATATGATCATCAATTTGCAAACCAAGTCCGCATTCAACGCGGGTATCGGCGTGAGAATTTCCGCCAACGTTGACCTTGCGGCACTTGACTTGCTCGGCTTGATTTCGGGCGGTTCTATCGACTCCTTCATCGCAAACAGCGACCTTGACAAGGTGGAACTCGCAATCGAGTTTATCGAAGTTGACGAATACGGCTTCTTCGCAGAGTACGCAAACGGCGAAAAGAAAGTTCTCGGCGGATTGTACCTCAATCACGGCACTCTCTATATCGACCTCACCGAAGCGGTCGACACGGCTGAAAACTACTCCAAGATCGACAACTTCGTAGAGTTTGCAAAGAAAGTCGTCGACAAGATCAATTCTATCGGCGGAAACGGCAACGGTGCTTCCGTAGCGTCGGACGTCCAAGCGGAAAACGCAGAACGTGCGGCGGCGGTCAGAGACGCAATGGTATTGCTCGCATACAGCGACGCTCAATTCCAAATTCAATTGACGCGCGCGTTGCTCGCATTCGTCATCTCGTCCTTTATGCCCGACCTCGGTTCTATCGAAGAAGTGTTTGACGTGTTCAACATTTCTCTCGGCGTTGACCTCGGCAGAGCGGAATTCAAGAAGATTTCCGACTTGTCCGAAGAGGAAAGAGCCAAATTCGACAACGAATATAAGGGTGACAGATACAAACTCAACAACTCCACCGATCCCGACGTCCAAGACACCTATTACGTGGAAATCACCGACCTCGACGCGTACTATCGCACCGAGAAGGGTGACTATTACGCGGCAGACAGCGTGATACTCTACACGGCAGTCGACAACTACGTTGCAATCACCAAGGACGAAGCGTCCTCTTACACGGGTGCAATCTACAAATTGGACGGTGAAAACTACGTCGAGCTTGCGGAAGGTGAGAAAGACACCTACGAAGGCACGATGTACAAGAAAGTGACGACGTACGTCATCACGAGCAAGTACGAAGCGGGCAAGACCTATATCGCGCCCAACTCCAAGTACGAGCTCATCACGGGCGTCGCATACGGCAAATACATCAACAAGAACAACGACTATTACGGTCTCGTGAAGTTCGGTGAAGTCGAACAAAAGGTAAACCTCAGAAACTATAAATTGTACGTGTACGACGGAAGCGCGCGCGTAGAGACTGATACGTTTATCAAAGACACCGCAAACAATTACTTCACCTACGTTATGTACAACGGTGAGCCCGTCAAGATCGAAAGTATTTACGAATATCAATTCGGTTACGTCAAAGATCCGGGCGGTGAATACTACCGTACGGTAACGTTGTTTGAAAACCTCAGCGAGTACTACCTCGGTCTCGATATCGCAATCGGTTGCGTCAATATGGGTCTCAAACTCGGCGGTTTGGACATCACTATCGGCGCAGGCAAGGAATTGTTGCCCGACTATATCCGTGACCAAAAGGCGCACTCCTACGTCAAAGACGGTGAAGAATACCTCTACACGAGCGATATCCCCGAAGAGGATATGGCACTCGTGGAAGAAGTCAAGACCAATCCGTTCTACGACACCATCATCACGTTGTCCTTCTCCGTGGAATTCGAACTCGGTATCACGGAAGGCACGCTTGACTTCGGTCAAATTTTGAGCACTATCGTCGGCAACCTCGCGGGTATCGTGGTTGAAATGCCCTCTACTACGAAGGGTTATTCTTCCGCGCACTTCCGCCTCGACGTGTCGCTTATGGTCGACATCTACGACCTCACCAAGTCCGAACTCAAACTCGAACTCATCAACATCACGGAGTCCGGTTACGAGAGCTTGTGGCTTGGTGCATACTACATCAACAACACCATTTATCTCAACCTCGAAGAAGCGTTCAATATCCAAAAAGTCGCAATCGGCGGTCTCAATATCGCAGAGATACTCAAAGATTACATCATCGACTTCGATACGGACAGATATTTCGATTACAGCGACAAGACGGCTACGAGTTCCACCAAAGACGCGTTCGTAGCGTCCGACGACGCAACCACGGGTGACGATATCGATTTCAGCAACAAAGACCTTGCGCTTGCAATTCTCATCAACAAGGATTTGCTTACTATTGCGCTCGGCGATATGCTCTTCGACACTATCCTCGAATATATCCCCGAAAGCTTGCTCGGCTTCGATATCAAAGACTTGTTCTATCAAGAGATCAACGGCAGTTTGCAACTCAAACTCGACACGGCAAACAAGATCAACCTCGAAGTTTCCGCGTCCCTCGGTCTCGACGGTGAAAGATTCAACGCGGTCGGCACTGACAAAGTGACGCAAGCAGACGATCTCTCCGTTGCAAAACTCTACGTGTTCCAAAAGAGCACGACGGGCAACTTCGTATCCGGCAATTCCGATCAATACTTCCGTGCAATCGCTCCCGACAAAGACAAAGACGTCTTGGCAAGCGAGAGATACGAGAGATTGAGAATAGTCGAATACAACCCCGTAACGGGCGAAATCGTCGCAAAGAGAGTTATCGACAACAACAAGGGCGACGGTTCGGAAGTTCTTGACGGCGCAGAGAAGATATTCTCACTTGCGGACACCAAGATTTACGAATTCGTAGCGGGCGCACAAGCCAACAAGTCCTACGTTTCCGACGGTGCGAAGTACGACACCACGCTCGAACTTTCTTTGGCAATCAAAGACCTCGACGTAGCGTTCACCAACTCTCGCACGTACGTTTTGAGCGGTGACGAACTCTCCGAATACACCAACTTCGACGACGTTGACCGCTTCACGCTCGAAGAGACCATCGACATCTCAACGAGCTTCAAGTACGGCAACGATATCGATTTGAGCGCAGTGCTCGAAGCACTCTTGCCGGGATTGAGCGGTGAAGACTTGCTCAAAATCAAGTCAGAGTCCGACACGAAGGGCGACGTTGACCGTTCGCTCCAACTCGTCGTAAAGGCGGATATCCAAGTTGCGGCGTTGCTCAACTATTTCCGTACGGAACTCGTCAAATACGTTGAAGACGACGACCAATTCGACGGTGATATGGACTTGTTCGTAGTCATCGAATTGCTCAAAAAGGTCATCGAAGAAGTGGGCAACTCCGCTTTGACCGACCTCGTTGCGAATATCGCAAGCTTCGTCAACCTCAGCGTAGTGCTCCAAACCAAGGGCGGAAACGACGCGGATTATCACGATTTGGTCGGTATCTATATGGCGGGCGGTACGTTTGAATTGCTCACCGAAGAAGATATCAACGATCCGACGAGCGAAGATTACGTCGCTCCGAGCGAGAGATACGACCATTACTTCGAGACGAAGAACGGCAGTTACTATCGCGACGCAAACGGTGATTACAAACTCATCGAATCGGGCGAATACGCAGGCACGAGATACTCTTACGATTCGAGCTATTGTTATAGCAACGAAAACGGCAGATACAAACGCGTTGACGGCGGTTTGTACGTCGATTTGAGCTACTTCAATATCCCGAGCGTAAAAGTGGACGCAAACGAAGTGCGCAAGCTCGTCACGAGCCTCTTCACCAAGTCGACGGCACAAGACGCTATGACGGCAGACGGTGAAACGACGGACGATAGTTCTACGTTCCCGCTCGTCAAAGACGACACTATCCTCGAATATATCAGAGCGTTTGCATACGGCTTCCAAATCACGTCCAGATATATCAAGGTGCTCGCACAACCCGACTATATCAACAAACTTCTCACTCTCCTTATGGGTGAGGACGCAATCCAATTCGACGACAGCGAATTCCGCAACAACTCTGCGGTTACGCTTTACACTGATAACACGAGATATTCCTACGAATCGAGAGCGGACGTCATCGACGCGTTCAAAGAGCAAGTCAAGGATATGGCTGACCACACCGCGCCCGACTACATCAAGGCACGCAAAGAGTTGGTAAGCAAGCTCGAACGCTCCAAGAACCTCTTCAAGGTTACGGAATATCACGACGCAAGCAAGGGCTTGTACTATCTCGACACGGACGGAGCGTACGTACAAAAATCCGATATGGCAACCGTCGACCGTCTCGAATACGACAAACTCGTCAATGCGGGCAAGAAGGCGTATTACGATATCACGATGGTAACGGCTTATATCAAAGTCGCAAATACATATATCGCGTACGCGGAGGCAAATCAATCTCAAATCAACAGCAGTGAAAAGAACGCGGTTATGAGAAACACCTACGGTGCTTCTATCCCCGAATTGTACGTCTTAGACGAAGCGACCGGCAAATACGTAGTCGCGGACGATAGCGCGTACAGCATAGTCAAACCGCTCGAAGCACGCAACGCGTTCATCGCAATCAACCTCTACTTGTGGGATTACGAAGTATCTCTCAGTATCCTCGCACCCAAGGTCGGCGTAACCAAATTCCATTACGTCACCGGTGAAGAGGCAGAGAACGCTCCGTACTACATCACCAACCCCGCGGAAGGCGCACGCTACGTCGACACCGACGAAATCATCTACACCAGCGTCGATAAAGAAGCGGACGGCTTTGACAGTTGGGAACTCGATTACGACGACGCAACCGGTGCGTTCAGCGTAGACAAGTATCTTGCTTCACCGCGTTATTACGAGTATAAGAACAATTATTACGTCATCGACAACAACACCTTGTACGTAAGAGACGAAAACACCAATACGTTCGAGCTTGCAACCAAGTACGGCACGTTCCCCGACTACCTCGCGGGCATTGCACAAGGCAAGACGTATTACGTCTCCACGGGCGTTTCCTATACGGAAATCCAAAGAACGTTCATCTACAAGCAAGAGAAGTACAACACGCAAAAGAAGGTTCTCCTCTCCGATTTGCGCAAGCAACTCCTTGCAAGCGGTATGACCGAGGCGGAAGTCGACGAACAACTCAAAAAGTACGACCTCGACAAGAGCAATTACTGGCTCAAAGTGCAACAAGACAGCAAGATTTTGCCGCCTGATTTCGACGACGAGAAGTACGCAAATTACGAGTACAAAGAATACGTCGACACCGAAGACTTCTACTACTTGTCCTTGGCGTTGAGCGGAAGCCTCTTCTTGCAAGCGGGCAAGATCTACTTTGCTTACAACGACTATAAGCAAGTTTACAACACTCTTAACAACCCGACGATCGACAAGAACACGGATATCTCTATGGACGTGCTCAAAAAGATCGCGTACAAGAAGTATCACGGTGACTACGTACAAGTGACCGACGAGACCGAAATCGCAACTCTTAGAAACGCGGGACAACTCTACGTGTGGGTAAACAGCGCGCTCGGTGACAGTTACGAAGGCATCAACGAGGCACTCGGCGACGTGCTCGGAACGTTGCTCGGCAACTTGAAGGGTAAGTTCCAAGTGACGGAAGATATGACGTTCAACGTCTACTTCACGTTGCGCCTCAACCTCGGATTCAAGCTCTACATATTGCCGTCCTTCGGTATCGATATCCGCGACCTTGACGTTGCAATCGATATTTGGGGCGAGCAAAACGACAAACTCGAAAACGGCGGATACGTATCCTCCGAAGACAGAGATAACAAGAATTACGAAGGCAAGTTGCTTGACGGCACCAAACCTCACATTCTCGGCATCTACTACAACAACGACCAAGAGACGGGCAAAGCAGGCTTGTATCTCGACCTCGAAGCGTTGCTCGGCAAAGACGCAAAACTCTTCGTCGATATGAGCGAATACTCCGTCGAGTCTTTGATCACTGGACTCGTGGCAGGTCTCAACAACGACGCGGACGCATCGACGGCGGACGACAACACCGATAAGTACAATCCCGACAAGCAAGGTTCGGACGCGGTAAGCTTGTATCTCAACTTCTTTACCAACGCAATCGCGCTCAACGTGACCTCGGGCTTTGCAAAGGTTCTTATCAGAGAATTGTTGCCCGACAACGCAAGCATCGCGGATATGCTTCCCAACCTCAAAGTCTACGTAAAACAAAACCTCAATCCGTACGATTTGACCGTGGGCGCAATCTTGTTCAACGAACAAGGCGATATCCCCGTCATCAATCTCGGACTCAATATCCAAGGTCTCAACGGTGAGAGAGGCAAGTCCTCTTCAATCGAATTCGGCAGAAAAGAAGATATCCTCGCACGTCAACAAGGCTCGGATTACATCTTCTATTACGCCAACTTCTACCGTGACAATTCCAATACGAATTACGACAACTATTACGGCAGAAACTTCGACGAGAAAGACTATATCAAACTTTATAGAGGCGTCGACGGCAACGACTATTACGCCAAAGCGGACGGCGGTTACTCCTTGACGAGAAACGACGCCGGCACTTACGACGTCCAAGCCAAAGAAAACGGCGGATACGCACTCTACAAAGAAGGCGACGTAAATTACGGTCCGGAAGACAGATTTATGCGTGCCGACACCGTTCTCGAAGAAATCACGGAAGACAGAAGATACTCTCTCGGCTCTCCGTATAAGACGGAATATCAAAGCGTGGTATACACCGATATTCAAGGTCAATACGTGCTCGTCCAAGAGAAACTCAACAACCTCACGAGCAGTGAATACAGATATCTTGCGCTCAGCAAGCAATTTGCGGCGTTCAACGGTACGCTTTACGTCATCGACAAAGACGCCAACTACGTGAGAGTCAACAAGTCCCAAATCCAAGGCTTCACGGGTTCGGGCAACTTGCAATACGCACTCGAAGGCACGTATAACGCCAACGCAAGCGAAATCGCAAGAGCAATCTCTTACGACGGCGCAACGTATTATCCGATCGACCCCGACAACAACGGTTACACGGATATGTACGAAGCGGACGGTTTCACCGCGTACACGAACGGTGCAATCGTAAATAGAACGGGCTTGGTCTACACGGGCGAATTGTACGTGAAGAACGCAAAGGGCGGTTACGACAAGGCAAACGTCAACGTCGGCGACACGCTTGACGGCAGCGTACAATACTTCTATCCCAACGCACCCGAAAAGGCGTACAAAGTCACTTCCGACTTTACCAACTACGTCAAAGCGGTCAACCTCAACCTTGCAGACCTCATCGGCGGTGCGACTATGGATATCGCTTCTATGCTCGGTGACCTCAGAAGCCTCGAAATCGGCGCGTCTTTGAGCCTCGGAATGAAACTTTCCGATATCATCAACTGGACGTACCAACTCACGAGATTTATCGACGATGAAACGATCTGCGATTACTTGTACTTCATCGCTTCTTCGCTTGAAGACACCTATTCGTCCTTCACGAGTACGATCGGTCTCGATCTCGACCTCAAAGTGTTCTTGCAAACGGGCGGATTGTTCAGAATGATCGCAGGTGACACCACCGCGACAATTCTCGACGTCTTGGAAGGCGCAAAAGTGTATCTCGAACTCACTTACGCCACCAACTACCACGGCGCAAGCGAGCCCAAGGGCTACTTGTGGGCGGAAGTAAGAGAAGGCAAGCTCTATCTCAACATCGACGTACACGAAATCGGTGAAATCGTCGGTTGGGGTGACTTCTTCTCCTACGGCGTAATCGACGGTCTCGACCTCGGCGCGTTGCTCTCGGGTAACAGTGCGTCCCTCGCTTCTACGGCGGCGGATGAAGAGAACGACAACACGGGTATCTTGCCTGCAAATATTTGGAGCGTTATCAACGTCGTCCTCGGCAGATTGCTTATAGCAAACGACTTTATCACGATCGGTCTCAACGAAACGCTTATCGCGGACCTTATCGGTATGCTTGCCGACAGCGACAGCGCGGTGCTTGCGGGTATCGGACAATTCTTGCCCAAACTCTACACCACCAACGATAAGGACACCAGCGGTATCACCATCAACTTCTACGGCAATCAACCCAGCGTCGATATCAACCTCGGCTTCAAGGTCGGCACGACGTTCTATCTCGGCGTAAAAGAATACAACGAGCAATACGGTGTGGGCGGAAGCCGTATCAAACAAGGCGAAGGCACGACTTGGGTTGACGGTATGACCACGTTCGTCAAAGACGGTGACAACTACACGCAAGCAACTTCCTTCTCCGAAGACAACTACGTGTTGGTATCCACCGACGAATACGCACTTATCTCGTACGCGTTCCCGCTCTGGACGGGTGACAGATATTCGTACGAAAACGGCGAATTCAAGCTTGACAACGCAAACGGCGTCTACCTCAAACAAGGTGACTTCCGTCTCGCGATTTCTCTCGGCAAACTCTACGCAAGAGTCAACAAAGACTTCTCCGTCGACAAAGACGAAAAGATGGCAGAGAGAGACAGTGAAGGCAATATTATCCGCGACGAAGACGGCAACGCTTCTTACGGACAATACGTAAGCATCAACAACGCAAAACTCAGCCTCGATATGACGATTGACGTATCGTTGTACGGCAGTGGCAAGAAAGAGGACGGCAACGTCGTCGATTTGAGCAAGATTCTCGACTTAATCCTCGGACTCATCAATCCGAACAGCGCAATCTCCGGCTCTACGTTGCAACTCGTCATCAAGAACGCAATCGGCAACGATAAAGACGCGTTCCTCAAACTCAACCTCACTGCAAACGTCGATCTCGAAAACTGGACGGTTGAACTTGCGGTAAGACTCAGAAGAAACACCGTCAAAGACGGTGAAACAACGTTGCTCGGCTTGTACCTCGTAGACGACACGCTCTACGTCGATTTGCAAGGCATACTCGGTCAAACGGCAAAAGTCTGCGTCAACGGTCTCAACCTCAGCGGAAAGTCGGGCTTGATCTACGGATTGCTCGGCAAGTACATTGACGGTGAAGCGGGCACGTCCTCCGACGCAAGCACGTCCGACGCAAGCGACATCGAAAAGATAGAGCAAACGATGAGAGACTACGCATACTTTATGATTATGGTCAATCCGCAAAAGTTCTTGTTGCAACTCAATGCGGACCTCATCAACGTCATCTATCGCAAGATAATGCAAATCCGCGGTCTCGATTACAGCGAAGACTTGCTCTCCGACATCGGCGATATCCTCATCAGAGGCGAGACTCGTCAATACGAACCTCTCACCGAAGAGGAGAAGAAGACGTACACGGGCGCAAGATTTGAAAAGGTCGGCAACAACTACGTGTACAACGCGGAAGGCGATTACAAGTACGTTTCCGGCTCGACCAAGACGAGCATCAACGTACGTTTCAGCGACGGCTTGTACTTCTGCATCGATATCCCCGCGGCTACGATAAGCAAAGAAATCGTATCCATCAAGAGCGCGACGAGCAAATACGGTCTTGCGGACAGCATCGCAAACGGTGAGTTTGGCGATCCTATCCTCGCACTCGACCTCAACTCGCTCATCAACGGCGGAAGCATCGACCTCAGCAGTCTCAACTTGCCTACGATCGGTCTCAGCACGGTCATCAACGTCAAGATGAAGTCCGACAATTTGAAACCGGGTGACGCAAAATACTCGCTCTCACTCGCACAATGGACGAGAGACCTCGTAGCGGGCTTGCTCGACGGCACGTCGTTGCTCGGCAACTACAAGAAGATCTCCGCAATGACCGAAGCCGAAAAGGCAAAAGCAGGCAGCAAAACTTACAACTACAACTCTTCGACTCGCGCATACGACTACGTAGAGGACGGCACGGGTGAATATAAGTTCATTATGGCTGACCTCAACATCACGATGGCAAGCGAACTTATCGAACTCCAAGTCAAACTCGACGCAAACATCAATCTTGCAGCGATTTTGGCGTACGGTATCGGCGGTATCCTTTACAGCGACCTCGCGGTTGAAATAAGCGCACTCAACAAGCAATTCCTCAGCCTCTACTATCTCGGTTCTTCCAAACTTGCGAAGAACGACACAAGAAAGGATTGGGAATTGACCACCGACGAAGACGGCACGGTATTCTCCGACGCAATCTACATTGACGCAAGCGGTCTCGGACTCGGAAAGATCAAGTTCCAAGGCATCAGCGGTTTGCTCGGCGCATATCCGTATCAAAAGGTCAGCCTCGACGCAATCAGCAGTGCGGACAGCACGGCTACGGCTGCGGACACGGGCGCGTCCACGGCAGACGGTGAAGCACTCAACCTTGCAATCGAACTTGAAAACGGCAATATCGGCGTCAACTTTGACAAGGCGTTTATCACCACGCTTCTCGGTATGCTCAACGTCAACCTCGGCATCGAGTTGCCTCCTATCCAATCCGTATCTTTGGATATAGCAACTTCCACTACGGGACTTAAAGCAATCACCATCGACGCGGTTCTCGACAGCGTAGGCACTGGCGCGAATATCTCTATCCAAGACCTCAATCTTGCGTTTAGAGAAGAAGTGTTCAACGCAAGCGACGTTATCGAATCCGTCAAGACCGGTTACGCAGGCTTGACGTTCTCCAAGACGTCCGGTTTGATGTCGCTCGTTCAAAACGTTATCGACAACCTCAAACCCGGTCTCAATATCAACATTCAAAACAAAGTATGGCAAGCGGTGCTCGACGGCGACGTTGCGGCAAAGAACGTTGGTTCAAACATCGTTCTCGACGGCAGAAAGGTGCTCACGTACACCAACTTGTCCGATACTTCCAACGACGAGAAGAACGCAGGCTTGAAGTACAATTTGAGATTTGCACTTTCCAGCACTCGTGCAACGACGGGTCTTACCGCAATCATCGGCGGTAACAACGCGTTCATCACCAACCTCTCGCTCAAAGGTACGCTCGTCAAGATCGCACAAGCTCTCGTCAGCTTCTTCGATTGTATCGATATCGGCAGTTTGCTCGGCTCGTCTCCGATGCTCGCTCTCGTCAGCGGAACGGACGGCGACGACGCAAGTTACGTCTATCCGTCGGCGGCAACCACCGCAAACGACGTCAACCTTGCAAATACCAAGACGGGTTGGCAAGACGACGGTTCGTACTCGTACAGTGCAAACTTGTCCGGTCTCATCAAGAGCATCGATCTCAACCTCTTCAACAACTACGAGTACTGGCCGTACTTCGCGGGTGCACAAGAGATGAGCAACGGCGCGGGCAAAATCTCCGCAAAGATCACGCTTGACAAAGACGCTTACAACGAGTTGATCATTATGGTCGATTGCATCGTTATGAACTTGATGAAAGCAATCGGCGACGATAGCGAGCCGTACATTGCAGACGTTGCAAAATCGGGCAAAGCCCTCAAAAACGCCTCAATCGACGGTATCGGCACGACCAACGAGTATAAGAACTTCTTCAACGGACTTGACGCACTCGTGAAGAGAAACGCAACCACGCAAGAAAAAGTCAACTACGTTGACAAGGTTGCAAGATCCTTCCCGTTGACTCTCGTTAAGTGGATAATGAACTGTATCGCGTTGCCCGCAATCAAAGATACCATCAGCGTATCTTGGGGCACGGTCAAGAACCTTGCAGGCTCAACGTTGCTCGACCTTATGAACCTCATCGGCGGTATCCTCCCGATTCCGTTTGCAAGCGGTGTCATCGATCCGTCCATCAACGTTTATATTGACCTCAATCCCAATCCGGCGGAATACGGATGCAGCGGCAAGACGATGCAACCGGGTATCCAAGCAATCGAGATTATGGTCAACGGTGAGAAAGCGGGCGCGGGCACGCAAATGAGATACAACAAGGCAAACGGCAACGCCGCAAGCAACACGACCACAACTTCGAACGTAAGCAACGGCAAAGATTTGCCGAGCGACGTTTGGGACTTCTTTATGCTTCGTATCACTCCGTACAGCACTACGGACGCAAGCTACACGACGGGTATGTTGACGTTTGACGACGCAGACAGCGCAACCGTCATCGGCGAAGAAAAAGTGCCGACCGAGATCGTCATAACCGATCCCGCAACTCGTACGGGTACTGCGTACTACAAGGGTGAAGAAAAGACCATCCAATTGCGCGACAGTTACTTCTTCAACGCAGAGTACTTCTCTCAAAAGGCAAGCGTAAACTTCGCATTGAAGAACGGCAACGAGATCGTCAACAACTACAAGCCCAACAGTCCGTATCAAGACGCAACCGGCGCATACATCGTTTGGGACGCGGCTTCCGTCGACCTCACGGCGGCAGACGACACCGACTCCAACGGCAGACGCTTTGCGGGATACGTTTACGGCTACGCTCTCAACGTCGTAATGTACGCAATCCCCGTGTACGTAACCAACGATTACGAACAAACGGATATCAAGGCGTACGATTACAACGCCAAGACTAACAAGTTCGAGAGAAAGAACATCACTCTCGACATCGATAGCACCAGCGCAACGTTCAGATCCGAATTGCCCAACCTCGTACAAATTTCGTTTGCACGCGGTACGTACACCTTCGGTACTGTAATCACCGACGAGTCGGGCAACACGATGTATGCGGTCATCAAGGACGGCAACGGTTACAAGAAACTCGGTGAAAACGAAACCAACAAGGACGGCAACAACTATAAGATCGTACCCGCGTACGTAGCGGGCCTCGTCAAGGACGGCGACAAGTTGCAAACCGTCAAAGAGGGTGAAGTCACCTACTACGTGATGGATATGACCAAGATGCCGCAAGGAAGAAACTTCCCCGCGGGCACTATCACTTGGGACACCGAGGACTTCGAGTACGATTGGCAAGGTTCTACGACGTGGAAAGACGGCGCGGCGACCAACAGCATCAAAGTCGGTTACTCTTATCAATGGGGCAGCAGTAACACCGTTAAGAACACGCTTGAAATCACTGCAAAGAACTACAAGATTTCAAGACTCACCGCAATGGCGGACGATAACGGCAACAAGGTAAGTTTGAGCAGCGAAAGCGACAAGAATGGCAATTACACCACTATCCTCAACGTCGATGCTCTCAATCTCACAACGGACGATCTCGTCGGATACCTCAACGGCTTCAACCAAGCAACGGTCAAGTACGTTGCGGGTGCAAACACTCCGACTATGAGCCTCGAATGGGATCTCTCCGCACTTCAAGAAGCACTAAAAGCCATCACCAACGCGGACGGCACGATCGATTACTACAAGGGACTCGAAGCAACCGTCAAAGCAAAAGTCGGCGGAAACAGATTCAGCATCTCTTCGACGGTGACCAAGGAAGGCCTCGTGACCAACAAGTCGGGCTTCGTCGGAAGCGAAACGACGTACGAAGGTGTTTACGCGCAAGAAGTAAGCGTCAAGATCGTGGTCAAGGGCAGTGTGTTCTCGTCGCTCAACACGGCGTTGACGTTTGACGCGTACACGGCAAGAGAGATTACGGGTGACGCACTCGGCGCAATGCTCGACATCAACTTCGAGGGCTCTGATACGTCCACCAAACTTCCCGTCGGCGACAAGCTCAAAGTTGAAGCACCGTACGTCAAGATCGGTGACAACTACGTCGTTGCGGACGGCAAGAACGGCAACTACGCAATCGGTGCAAACGACCTCACCTTCGAGGGGTACAAGGCAACGGATTATCCGCTCTACGCACAACTCACGATCGGTACGGAATTCAGCGGTAAGCAAGTGGTTTACGTTCCCATCACGGTAAGCACGGTCGCACCGACCACTTACAACGTTGACGTGGCACACGAAGATACCTTCAATCCGACGTGGTACAACGAAGACGCATACAAGTCCTTCGACGTCTCCTTCGGCACGACCACCAAGCATACGATGTACCCCGACTGGTCGACGGTAAGCTATTACACCAACGCAAAATGCACTTCGCTCAAGACGGATCAAAACATCTATTCGGGCGGAACGATTTACGCACAAGTGCAAGCGTACGTTTACGAGAAAGACGAAAACGGTGAGCCGATGTTCGACAAACCGCTCGGTCTCGTAGATACCGGCACGAAGGACGAGGACGGCAACAAGGTCTTCAAGGCACAGACGATTACGCTCAAACTCAACGTCGAGCAACAATCCATCTTGTCCGTCAACTTCTTCTACGACAAGGCGATCGGTGACGTCAACGCGTTGACCGACGCAGAGCGTGAACAAATCAAAGACAAACTCACCGATAAGGCAAACTACACGGGTACTGTTTACGGACAAACGCACGTCGTCGGTTCGGAAGCGTTCGGTATCGACGCACTTGAATTTGCGAAAGATCCGAGCAAGTACTTCAAGACCGGTGCTTGGGGCGATATCAACGGCACGATGGTGCTCGTCAACCTCAAAAAAGGCACGTACTCCGGCAAGCGTTACGCAATCAAAGAGAGCCTCGGCGGTGAATACAAGTACGACGAAGCAAGCGACAGATATATCCTCGCAACCGCTTCCGACACCGACGTAAAACGCTATGCGTTCACGCAAGACGACGAAGGCGACTACAAGTACGAGATTGCCAAGAAGTCTTACGCAAAACTCACGGCGGGTGAAAAGGGTGAATCCTACCTCGCTTACGTCCAAGGCTGGACGACCAAGATCGAGTCGGCAACCGCAGCGGGCAGACAAACCAGAGTCTACGCCGTCATCGGCAACAACGATATGGTCCCCGTCGAGATCAATATCCCCGACTACACCGTGCAAACAGTGTCCTTCAAGGACGGAACGCTCGTACAAAACGGTGACGTCGCAAACGAATTGACTCTCACCTACGACGTGATGAACGCGTGGCAATTGCCCACCACCGCGACCGTAACGGTCAAAGAGGGCGCGAGCGCGTTTGATACCGAAGTGTTCTGGGACGATAATTCTTCACCCAACAAGGACGAATTGCGCAAGGACGAAAACGGCGTTTACGTCGTACGCAACTACCACTTCTTCGACGACCTCTCCGTGAGATATCCGGAAACGGGCTCGCTCAGTGCAAAGGTGTACCTTGACAATTACGATATCAACGTTACGATAACGCCCGACGGACAATCGTACGAATACAACGTATTCTCGTCCTTTAAGTTCGCAACGACCGCAACGGTCACCAAGAACGGCGTCGAGTATAAAGGCGTACCGCTCAAATGGGTTGACAAGTCAATGCCGACCGCAGAAGAAATCAAGGCGGGCAAGTTCACGAGAAAGGCTTACGTCGCGGCGTTCAGCGTCGACGAAGACGGCACGATGACTCCTGCATATCAAGACTTCGAGTTCACCATCAACAACGACTTCACGCTTGACGGCATCGACGGCAACTTTGCAAACGGCTTTGCAATCACTCGCGAAGGCGCAGCGTTCTTCCTCGGATTGCCGAGAACGAGCGTCGTAAACGTCAACGGTGAGAGAATAGAAGTCGCGCTTGCGTGGAGCGACGCGTACACCAAGGAAGCGGGCTTCAACGGTGATATGACGCTCACAATCGCGAGCAAGTGGCTCACTTCCGCCATCACGGCAAACGTAACGGTCAAGGGTGAGAGCATTGACAGACTCAAAGATTACGACGGCACGCCGTACTCCTTCGATCCGTTCTGGCAACAAGGCAACTTCTTCCGTTCCGGTGAAGTCAGAACCATCGTCACCAAGGGTAGCGCACTTGAAGCGGGCGTCACGGTAGCGTACTCGCTTGCGGATATCGATCCCGCAAACCTCAAGAGCGACGCAGACTTCTACGCCAACGTCAGCAAGTACTTCGGTAGAAAGTACACGATTAACGTGACTTACACCTACCTCGGCGGTGCAGACGTGATGACGGAGACGGGCACAATCGATATCGCAGTCGGCGACAGAACGATCTTGTTCGTATCCGATTACGCGTATCGTGCAATCGTGGTCGACACCTTCCTCCACACCGACGCAAGCTATCTCGAAAGAGAACTTTGGGTTGCGACGGCGGGCGTATGGGGCGACGTGCTTGCATACTTCGATTGGAAGCAAGTAAACGCACTCATCAAGGATAGAAAGAGCGACTCCAAGCATATGGCAACCGTAATCGTAGGTATCGAGAGCGCGGACGGACAATACGTCTATCAAGATATCGACGGAGACGGCAAGAAAGAATACGTGACGATTGAAGAGTACGTTGAGGCAATGAGAAAAGACGACGCAAACTTCAATATCACGAGTGAAAAGAGATATCATCTTGCGACGCAAAAGGTCAACGTACCGGTCACGGTACTTGACCGCACCGTCGTGGATGCAGAGCTCAGCATCGAAGGCACGGGACTTACCGTAACCAACACCGAAGAGAAGTACTCCACGATTACGGATACTCTCGTCGGTGAAACGGGTGCGGGACGCTACATCGACATCGTTTACGACAAGGATAGCGGAATGCCCACCGAGTACGTCTATTACAACCAATTCGCGTATATCGGCGGAGACAAATTGCCTCACACGATGATCCTCACCTTCGCAAGCGGTGAGAAGGGCGAATATTACATCACCTACGACAACGCACCGACGTCGCAAGATATGAAGAATATCTCCAAGACGCTCGAAACGACGATGACCGTCCACGTATGGAACACCAATCCCACGACGGACGAAACCGCATTCGAGGTTATGCCGTCCTTCGAGATGAAGATGAAAGTGCGCGTGTCCAAGATCACGGCGTTCAACAGCGACATCGCATACGAAAATATGTCTGTCGGTGAATATCGCTACACATTCAACCCGTACACGAGCGAGGACGAGTCCTTGTTCAACGCGGACAACTACGACAAGACGTTCACCTACTACGTAGACGGTCAATTTATGACTGCTCAAAACTGGTGGTCGGATGGCAGAACGGTTGATGCCAACGAATATCGTTACACCTCCGCGTGGACGAAACGCCACAACAACTATAACGTTTACACGATTGCGGGTTCGAGAGAGGGCACGACGGGTGAATTCGAGCAAGACGTGGTGTTCTACACCGTAAACAAGAGCACCAAGACTTACACTAGATACACCGGCGCAGTCAACTACGACGCAGCGGATTACTCCTACGAGACGACGAGCGGTGAAGCGTTGTACGTATTCGTTTACGTAACCACTCAAACGCTCGACGCGACGTGGAACACCAAGGACGCGGAATATAGCTACAAGGGTGGCAACACCACCGTCAAAGCGACCGTGTCCAGCGAGGTAAACGGCAACAGCGCAACCGCAAACGTCAACGTAACCGTCAACGTCAAGAGCGGCAAGAGCACCGCATCGACGTTCGACGGCGCAACGGAAGCGGAATTGACTTACTGGAACGCGTCCGCAAACGCATTCGTCATCGATCCGTTCAGATCGGTTGACGGCGGAGCGTTCGCAAGAGTAAGCGGATACACCGGCGACCGTTACGAGAAATCTTCCACCGCAACGAGCGGTTACGTCAAGAACAACCTTGACGGAACGTATATGCTCGTCAAGGCGGCGGACGGCACGGATACCTACGTTGAAATCCCGACCGCACAACTTGATCGCACCTACAAGTACTTCCCGTCCAAGATAAGCGTTACGCTCGAAGACGGACAAGTAGTCAGCGTGCCCGTCACGTGGGACTTTGGCGGTGTCAACGTAAGCTATCAAGGCGGAAACTACACTGCGTACGCAATTCTCAACTACGACGGAGAGTACAACTATCAAAACAATAGCGTCGGAGAACAAAGAATTCAATTTGCAGTCAAAGTTCTTGATAGAAGCGCACAAAGCGTCAAAACTACGAGCGCGCTCACTTCTTTGAAGGGATACGTCAAGTCAAGTCAAGACTACGTCAATCCGTACGATTATCAAAAACCGACGATGCCGACGACGCTCACCGTCAATATCAAGACGTACAACGCGGACGGCAGTGAAAACTCCACCGAAGAGCGCACTTACAGCGTTGCAAACAACACTCTTGCTTGGAACTTCGACAAGTTCCGCCCGAGTTACGAAGGCGGTATCGTCTACGTCACGGCAAAACTTTACGACGTTGACGGCAACGTACAAAACTACGATATCCCGTTCCTCGTACAAAGAATGTACGCAACGCAAATCAAGTCCATCAGTTCACTCGGCGTTGAAGACGGCATCTTCAACAGCTCGGTTGCGGATAGCAAGACCGGCTCCGACTTTACGTTCAACCCGTACAAGTCCGACAAGCTCGTGTTGCCGATTGCATACAACGTAACGTTTGGCATCTACTATCCGACTTACTCCGGTGGCAACGTGACGTGGACAAACAGCAATATCCCCAACACTACGAGCAATGTAAGGTTCAACTACACGCTCGTTTCGATGCCCGCGTCCACTTCCTACACGGTCGAAGCCGGCAAGATCACCTCAACCGTTGACGGACAAAGCGCAACGATTAAGCTCGGCACGCAAGAACGTATTACGGTCGGCATCAAGGTGTCAGGCTCGAAGGCGTTCAGCGGTACGCAAAGCGTAAGCGCGTCCGCAAGCGGACTTTCCGTAATCCACGAGGGCGCATCCGTTGCTTGGTTTGGCAGAGCGTACGTTTACGATATGAACGGCAGAGAGATCACCAACTACGCAGTGACGCTCTCCACCGCAATCTTGTCAAGTGATACCTCCAAGACCATCTTGCCGTCCACATTCGGTGCAAGAAAAGTGGTTTACAGACTCTACGCAGCAGTCGGCACGGTAATCGACGCAACCGGTAAGGTCGTCACCACCAAGACCGCAACCGCAAGCGAGGGCTTCAACACCACCTACGTCAAAGTAGGACAAGAGATCCCCGCATACCAAGCGCTCTCTTCGCTTGTGACTTTGACCTATGACAACGGTTCTTGGTCTAAATCCTAAAACCGCGCTAAACGGCGCACGACCGCGCTAAATAGCGACTAACTTTGTCAGTGCCCCAAGTCCGCCAACTCATTTACTATTAGTAAATTAGGGTTGTCGTCCTTGGGGCACTTTCGCGTTATTCATCTATTTATCACGGTCGTGTATAAATTTATAAGCGGAATGTGCAATATTAAAATTCAAAAAATAATATAAAATAAATATACCTACGCAAATATTGCGCGCAAACATACAATTTTTCTTGAATTTGGCGCAATGTATGCTATAATATTCTAAAATAAAGCAATCTCGGAGGACATCTATGGGATTTATTAAAAAACAACTTCTCAAAGTCATTCAATGGGAAGACAGCAGTCAAAATACTCTCGTCCACAAGTTTGAGTATGACGATAGATATGCCATTATGAAGGGATCGGAGCTTATCGTCAGACCTTCACAAGCGGCGATTTTCGTATATCGCGGATCTGTATGCGACGTTTTTACGGAAGGCAACTGGAAGCTCGAAGAAGGCTCAACCCCCGTTCTCACCGCAATCGCAAACTGGAAATACGCCTTTGAAAACCCCAAACAAGTCGACGTCTATTACGTCAACCTCAAACGCTTCACGCAAATGAAGTGGGGCACTCCCAATCCGATTATGATGCGCGACAAGGACTTTGGTATGATCCGCATCGCAGGTCACGGCGAATATTCCTTCCACGTTATGAATCCCGAGCTCTTTATGAAAGAGATCTACGGCACGACGCATTCCTACAAGACGGAAGATATCGAAGAACACCTCAAATCTTTGGTGCTTGCAGAGCTTACCGACTTGCTTGGTGAGTGTGAAATTCCCGCACTCGAACTTGCCGCCAACTATCTCGAACTCGGTGAGACCGCGGCAAAGCAAGTTAAACCGAGATTCAACGAAATCGGTCTTGACATCGACAATATCATCATTCGCAACTTCAAGCTTCCCGAAGCAGTCGAGAAGGCAATGGACAAGCGCACCACGCTCGGCGTATTCGACGGCAAGATGAACGATTACGCACAATACGAGTCTGTCCAAGCAATGCGTGACGCGGCAAAGAACCCGGGTATGGGCGGTATGTTCGGCGCAGCGGGTATCGGTCTCGGTATGGGCGCAAGAGTGGGCAACCAATTTGCACAAAATCTTGACGAAGCAAGCACGCAAAAGGTCAAATGCACCAAATGCGGAGCAAGCGTAAAAGCAGGTATGAAATTCTGCCCCGAATGTGGAGCGAAAATGGGCGCTGGCGCAACCGTTAAATGCGGAAAATGCGGAGCGGAAGTCCCCGAAGGAAGCAAATTCTGCCCCGAGTGCGGACAACCTATGAACGCAACTTGCCCCAAGTGCAATGCACCCGTAAAAGCGGGTAGCAAGTTCTGCCCCGAATGCGGAGCAAAACTCGACTAAATAAGTTATAACGGTGCTATAAATGGCTGACGATTTTTCTTACAACGTGTCTTCTGTCGTAAAGTGCGCGGGTTGCGGGGCGGATATGACCTTCGACCCTTCTATTAATGCGCTCAAATGCAAATATTGCGGTGCAACGCACCCCGTTGACAAGAAGATAAGTTATAGAAGAGATTACCTTTCAGAGGTCGCTCACGGCGAAGTTGCCACGGACACGCAAGTATACAAATGTCCCAACTGCGCGGGTGATATTCCGCTTGAATCTTTCGATACGGCGGTGAAGTGCCCCTATTGCGGTGCAACCAACGTCATCAAGCTCGAAGACCTCAAAGGTTTGAAACCCGACAGCATACTTCCGTTTGCCATATCTCAACAAGGTGCGTCCGATTCCGGCAAAAAGTGGATAAAAAAGAAACTTTTTGCACCTATTAAACTCAAACGCAGTTTTGCCGTCAACAACTTCAAGGGCGTGTATATTCCGTCCTATGCGTTCACCACGCAGACCAATTCAAGTTATGAGGGAAGACTCGGCGAGAGAAAAACGAGAATGGTAGGCAGCGGAAAAGACCGTCATATGGAGACGTATATCGACTGGTACAGAGTCAGCGGAACTACGGACAAGTACTTCGAGGATGTGCCCGTCGAGGCAAGCACCCAACTCACTCAAAAGGAACTCAACAAAATCTTGCCCTACGACACCGAAAATATCGAGGCGTACAACAAGGACTACATAGCGGGCTTCAACGCGGAGAGATACGACACGTCGCTTCACGACGGCTTCACCATTGCGCAAGGACAAATGGACGACGCAATCCGCAAGCAAATCGTGTCCAGCTACGGCGCGGACGTCGTCGATTATCTCAATGTCGATACGGACTACAACGACACCAAATTCCGCTATATGCTATTGCCGCTTTGGGTTTGCGCCTACAAGTATCGCAAAAAAGCGTACCGGTTTATAATCAACGGTCGCACGGGCAAATCTACGGGCAAATCACCCGTATCACCGCTCAAAGTCATCATCACAGTGCTCATAGCACTCGGACTTATCGTGCTTGCAGTGTGGTTGTGGCTCAACGGCGGTTCAAACTGATCAAAAATAAAATTTATATAATCTATAATCGGAGGTAACGACAATGATTACGAAAGATATGCTCATCATCGACGTCCTTGCACAAGGCGATCCCGACAAACTCGCAGAAGTATTGCAAGAGAGCGGTATGCACTGCTTGCATTGTATGCTCGCACACGGTGAAACTCTCGAAGAGGCAGCCGCAGTGCACGGTATCAACGTTGACGAACTTATTGCAAAACTCAACAAAGTCGCACAAGGCTAAAACTGCGCTATTTAGCGAATAGCTTTGGACGCGATTGACGCGTAGCGTAACAATCGCTATTCCGTCACTTCGTTCCTTACAAAGTCCCTTGTCCATCAACTCACGTACGCATAGTACGTTAGGGTTGCTGTTCAAGGGGCTTTTCCTTGCTCTTCATCTAAATATCGCAGTTTTATAAAACCGCACTAAACGGCGAATAACTTTGGACGCGATTGACGTCGTAGCGTAACAATCGCTATTCCGTCGCTGCGTTCCTTACAGCACCCCGAGTTTCGCAAATCACGTACGACAAGTACGTTGGGTTTGCGCTCCTCGGGGTGCTTGACACGATTGACTTCGTAACAATCGCTATTAAACGCGTTATGCATCGATTTATCGCAGTTTTAGCGTTATTGTATCGTGGGCTCTTTCTTGTTCTTCAACCGTTTAGCACAGTTTTAGCAAGTAGAACATATTGCGTGTCAGCACCCGGAATTTCGCAACTCACGTACGCATAGTACGTTAGGGTTGCTGTTCAAGTGGCTCTTTCTTGTTCTTCATCTAAATATCGCAGTTTTAGCGATTGTAACAATCGATATATCGCATACGAATACTCTTCTCGTCATTCCTCCGAGCGTAGCGTGGGAATCAAGCACGCAGTGCGCGCCCACCAAGCAAGCGATATAGCGAAACTGTGGCAAGAGTTTTTATCCTTGCACGAACTGATAGCGCGTATCGGTTGCGCGGTTAGTAAGAGCAATAAATCTAGCGTGGCTGAGGCAATGCGCACGCCTGCGTGTTGCCGTTGCCACAGCGACGATTTTTGCTCACATAACTCTGCAAAGTGCGCACGCGATAAGCGCACCGAGTATTGTTGCAAATATGGATACGGGGATTGCGTAGCGCAATTTTTTGGCTTTGCAAGCGGACAAATACACGGCGGAAATATAGAAAATCGTTTCGCTTCCGCCCGCAATTACTGCGGCGCATCTTGCTATATACGAGTCCGCGCCGTAGCGTGAAATTATGTCTTCGAGCAGTGCAATCGTGCCGTTTCCCGACAGCGGAACGAGCAAAATAAGCTCGGCAATCTCGCTTGGAATTCCTATATATCCGAGGGGCTTTGCAAGCAGTTTTGCCACCTCTTCGCTGAGCCCGCTAGCCTTGAAAAGTGCTATGCAAACGAAGATTGTGGCTATATACGGGAAGATGCTTTTTACAAGCGAAAGAGAGCCTTTCGTGCCTTGCAAGAAGCAGTCGTATACGCGTACTTTTTTGACCACGCATACGATTATCATTAGTAGTAAAACGACGGGGAGTATATAGACGCTCATTTGTTTTTCCTCGATCTCGAATTGCGTTTAAAATTGCAAAAAGCGGGTTTTATACGATTGTTTTGCAATGATAAAATAGGCGTTGTGTCATTATTTATATTTTTATTAGCAGGTTTTTTGAGCGATAAAACTTTGCAAATTATCATACCGCAAAGCGTTGCGATACCGCTCGATATAAGCGTCGGAATTATGATATCCGACGCGCTTTGAGAGCCGTGCGAGGCGCGCATTGCAACCACCGTTGCGGGTATAAGTTGTATGGACGTTGCGTTGATTACGAGGAGCATAATCATATTGTCCGTTGCCCTTATACTGCCGTCTTCCATCGCGCGCATTGCCTTGATACCGGCGGGGGTTGCGACGCCTCCCATACTCAACATATTTGCGGACAAATTGATGCATATCCAATCGTACGCTTCCTCGCTTTCGTTCTTGAAAATTTTCCGAGCAATCGGTTTTAACAGTTTGGACAATTTTTTGTCCAGTTTGGTCTTGGTCATCATATCGAGGACGGACAGCCACACGGCGTAAATTGCCGTGAGTTTTATAATCAGTGTGATTGCTTGTCCTACGCCGTCAATCATCGTGGGAAACGCGCTTTCGGGAGATTTGATTACCATTGCCACGATAGACGCAAACGTTATCAATAAAAAAGCTATATTCATAGTATAAGTTTATTTTTGCGCGTGATAGTATATGTCATAACTTATTTACTTTTTGTAAATAAAGATGTATAATGTATAAACTGTAAACAAAATTTGCATAAACCGCAGTCCAAAGAATAATAATCAAAGACTGAAAACAGACAAAAACGAACAACCGAAAGTGCAAATTTTAATCAAATATAAACACCCAAATTTGATTAAGCAATACCCAATTTTGAGTAAAGGACACTCATTTTTGAGTAAAACGTAACCAATTTTGATAAATTCAATCAAAATTCGGACTGAAATCCGATAAAAGACAAACAAAATTCGAGGCGAGTATCATTGGCTTGCCAAAGAGGTGCAAATATGCAAGACAAAAAGAAGTTTTATATGACTACGGCAATTGCCTATGCGTCGGGAAAACCGCACATCGGCAACACTTACGAAATCGTGCTTTCGGACGCTATCGCAAGAGCAAAACGTATGGAAGGATACGACGTTTTCTTCCAAACGGGTACTGACGAACACGGTGAGAAAATCGAGCTCAAAGCGCAAGAAGCGGGCGTTACGCCCAAGCAATTCGTTGACGAAAAGGCGGAAGGCATCAAGCGCATTTGGGATTTGATGGACACCACTTACGACAAGTTTATCCGTACTACCGACAAATACCACGAAGAACAAGTGCAAAAAATCTTCAAAAAGTTCTACGAACAAGGGGATATTTACAAAGGCTCTTACAAGGGTTGGTATTGCACTCCGTGCGAGTCGTTCTGGACGGAAAGCCAACTCGTGGACGGCAAATGCCCCGACTGCGGTAGAGAAGTCAAGATGGCGGAAGAAGAGGCGTATTTCTTCAAAATGAGCAAGTACGCTGATCGCTTGATGCAATACTACGAAGAACACCCCGATTTCATTACGCCCGTATCTCGCAAAAACGAGATGGTCAACAACTTCATAAAACCCGGACTTCAAGACCTTTGCGTATCGCGTACGTCGTTTACGTGGGGTATCCCCGTGGACTTCGATAGCAAGCACGTCGTTTACGTGTGGCTCGACGCACTCACCAACTATATCACGGGCATCGGTTTTGACGAGGACGGCAACAGCAGTGATTTGTACAAAAAAGAGTGGCCGGCGGACGTGCATATCATAGGCAAAGATATCGTGCGTTTCCACACCATTTACTGGCCAATCTTCCTTATGGCAATGGGCGAACCGCTTCCCAAGCAAATCTTCGGCCATCCGTGGCTTCTTATGAACGGCGGAAAGATGTCCAAATCCAAGGGCAACGTCATTTACGCCGACGATTTGGTGAACTATTTCGGCGTGGACGCCGTGAGATATTTCCTCCTTTCGCAAATGCCTTTCGACAACGACGGCATTATCAGCTGGGATATCGTTATGGACACTATCAATAGCGAACTCGTCAACGTTTACGGCAACCTCGTGCAACGCACTATCGCGATGACCAACAAATATTTCGGTGGCGTCGTATGCGATAAGGGCGCAAGCGAACCCGTCGACGACGAACTCAAAACGCTTGCAAAACAAACGCGCGACAAGGTGTTTGGCAATATTGACAAATACCGCACGGCGGACGCTCTCGGTGACGTATTCACGCTTTTGCGCCGTGCCAACAAGTATATCGACGAGACTATGCCGTGGGTGCTTGCAAAGGACGAGACCAAGCAAGACCGCCTTGCAACCGTGCTTTACAACCTTACGGAAACTATCGTGATTTGCGCAAGTTTGCTCTATCCGTTTATGCCGTCGACGTCTCAAAAAGTCGTTGAACAATGCGGTGCGACGATTAGAGAATACGACGATCTCGACAAATTCGGCTTGCTTACAAACGGCACGAAAGTGGAAGAAAATCCCTCTCACATCTTTGCAAGAATCGACGTTGCAAAGGTGAGCAAAGAACTTATCGAAAAAGGTCTCGTCAAAGTGGAAGAAGAGCACGAAGAGCAGGCGCAAGAGAAAAAAGAAGTAAAAAAACAAGAAAAAACACCCGAAAAAGAGGATAAAAAACAAGAAAACGTCGTGGATATCCAAGAGATAACCATTGACGACTTTGCAAAAATTCAACTTCGCGTCGGCAAAATTTTGACGGCGGAAAAAGTGGAAAAGGCGGACAAACTCCTCAAATTCTCCGTGCAAATAGGCAGTGAAGTGCGCACCATCGTAAGCGGTATCGCAAAATACTATACGCCTGAAGAAATGGTGGGCAAGAACGTCGTCGTGGTGTTCAACCTCAAACCCGCAAAGCTCCGCGGTATCGAAAGCCAAGGTATGCTCCTTTGCGCGTGCGCAAAGAACGAAGACGGCAGTGAAAATATCGTCCTCGTATCTCCCGAAAAACCCGTCGAAAGCGGTTGCGTCGTAAGATAACCACACCGCCTCGCAAGAGGCGGTTTTTGAAATATGATAGATACGCATTGCCATCTCAACGACGAAAAATTGTTGCCGATTGCCGATAGAATTGTCGGTGATTTTGCGTGCGACAAAATCGAGAGTGCGATATGCGTGGGCTACGATATGCCGTCCTCTCGACTTGCCGTCGAACTTGCCGATAAGTACGACGCGCTATATTGCGCGGTGGGTATTCACCCGCACGACGCGGATACCGCAAATGTCGACGCTTATCAAGAACTCAAAGCACTTGCAAGCAACCAAAAGTGCGTTGCAATCGGTGAAATCGGCTTGGATTACTACTACGATTTGAGCGAGAGAGACGTGCAAAAAAAAGCGTTCGGAGAGCAAATCGAGCTTGCAAACGAAATTGGTTTACCCGTGGTTTTGCACGTCAGAGACGCATACGACGACGCAAGAAAAATACTTTTCGATATGAAAAGTTATCTCAATCACGGTTTGCTTTTGCACTGCTATTCGGGGTCGAGCGAGTACGTCAAAGTGTTTGATAAGCTTGGCGCGTACTACTCCTTCGGCGGTGCGATAACCTTCAAAAACGCAAAACATAATATCGAGGCGCTTGCCACCGTACCGCTTGACAGACTGGTGCTCGAAACGGATTGTCCGTATATGACGCCCGTCCCGTTTAGAGGCAAACTCAACGAGCCTAAGTACGTCGCGCTCGTGCTCGAAAAGGCGTCCGAAGTGCTGAATATCGACGAGGAACAACTTGAAAAAATAACGACTGAAAATGCAAAAAGACTGTTTTATCGTATGAAATGATATAGATAAAACTGCTTTTGGGTAATAATATGACAAACAATTACGTGTACGAATTTGGCGACAGCCTATATCTTAACATTACCAACCGTTGCCCCAACAACTGTGAGTTTTGCATACGCAATATCAAGGACGGTGTGAGCGGAAGCGAGCTTTGGTTGCTCAAAGAGCCGACCTATCAAGAGCTTGTGGACGACCTCGGTATGTACGACTTGAAGAAGTATAAAGAGATCGTGTTTTGCGGGTTCGGTGAGCCGACGTGCAATCTCTCGATGATATCTCAAATTGCGCCCTATCTCAAAAACAAAGGGTGCAAAATTAGAATAAATACCAACGGTCTCGGCAACCTCATAAACAAGCGCGAGGACGTTGCAAAACTCATTGCGCCGTATATAGACGCGGTGTCAATATCACTAAACGCGTCGGACGCTGATACGTATCAAGAGATTTGCAGAAGCAAGTACGGAAAAGACGCGTTTTACGCTATGCTAAAATTTGCAAAAGACTGCGTGGACGCGGGCATAGACACGACGATGTCCGTTGTCGATTTTATCGGTGAGGAAGAAATCGAAGCGTGCAGAAAACTTGCCGTAGAGGCGGGCGCGCATTTCAAGGTGAGAGAAACCATACGAGAAGATACGGAGTATTGATAAAAAGAAAAAACGGGAGAAAACCGTGATTGGTATTAGTTTTGCTTTCGTTTTATCTTTTGTACTTCGATCGTTTATCTTCGGTACGATAGTAGTGTGTGACGGATAGAAAAGTATATTCGCGTTGCAATAAGGAAAAATATGGAAAACAACAGCGTAAGAGACATTATAAAGAGCGTTGACTTTCGCTTCAACAAAGCACTCGGACAAAACTTTATCACCGACGGCAATTTGCTTGACGCAATCGTTGCTGACAGCGGAATATGCGAAGGTGACGTCGTCGTCGAGATAGGTACGGGCGCGGGCACGCTTACGAGAGCGATTGCAAAGGTCGCAAAAAAGGTGTACTCGTTTGAGGTGGACTCCAATTTGAGGGCGGTGCTTGCATTGTCCCTTCAAGGCGTGGACAACGCGGAGGTTATTTTCCGTGATATCCTCAAAATGAAGGACGACGAGGTGCGCGAAATCGTACAATCACCCTTCAAAGTGGTGGCAAACTTGCCGTATTATATCACCACTCCGCTTGCAATGCGCTTTATCGAGAGTACGCTTGACGTGAAAAGCCTCACGATTATGGTGCAAAAGGAAGTTGCGGACAGATTCGTGGCAAAAGCCAACACTGCGGACTATTCCGCAATCACGCTTGCAATACAAATGGCGGGGGACGCAAAAATCACGAGAAACGTATCGAGAAATATGTTTTTCCCCTCTCCCAACGTCGATAGCGCGGTGGTGCGCATAGATATCGACCGCAACAAACTTGCGGGTGAGGATTTTGCGCTCGTGCACAAACTCGTAAGAGGTGCGTTTGCGATGAGAAGAAAGACGCTTGCAAACAATTTGAGCGTGTCGCTCGGAATATCCAAACAAGAGGCAACCGCAATCATAGAAGAGGCGGGATTTGCTCCGCTCGTAAGGGGAGAGGCGTTGTCGCTTGACGATTATATCAAACTCTCGCACGTGGTGGCAAAGGCGCAAATCGCATAAAATATTGACCGTATAATTGCCAAAAGAATAAATATAACGATATAGCCGGACGGATAAGGGCAGTATGAACCAAAAGAAGTCATCTCACAACTTAATCGGAATTTTCTTCGTGTCGGTGTGCGCGCTCATTTGGGGCTTTGCATTTTTGGCGCAAAGAAGCGCGTCCTCGGACGTGCCCGTGTTTACGTTCAACGGCTTCCGTTTTGCCCTTGCGGTGGTGACTATCGGCGCAATGATACTCGTCAATATGCTCGTCGATAAAAAGAGAGGCACTACGCGCACGGGGTGGAACAAATCAACCTTTATCGGCGGAACGCTTTGCGGTGTCTGCCTATTTATCGCGAACAATCTTCAACAATACGGCGTGGCGCATACATCGCTCGGCAAAGCGGGATTTATCACTGCGCTTTATATCGTCATCGTTCCGCTTTTGAGCGTGCTTATCCGCAAGCGTATTCCCGCACACGCGTGGATTGCCGTTGCGCTCGGTATGGTGGGATTTTACCTTATGTGTATGGGAGACGACGCGTCGCTTTCCTTCAACGAAGCGGATTATATTTTGCTCCTTTGCGCAATCGGCTTCTCGATGCAGATAATTTTCATAGACACGTACGTAGGTGACACCGATCCGTTCAAACTCACGTTCGTGCAATTCTTCGTGGCGTCGGTATTGAGTTTGCCCGCTATGGCAATTGAGGGTTTCCCGCCAATCGAAGCAATCGGAAACAATATTTGGTCCATACTTTACGTGGGTATTTTCTCGGCGGGAATAGGCTTCACTTTCCAGACGATAGGACAAAAATACACCACGCCCGAACTTGCCACGCTCATAATGTCTATGGAAGCGGTCATCTCTCTCATCGCGGGCGTTGCGATACTTCACGAGCCGTGCGGAACGACGGAATTTATAGGCTGTATGGTGGTTATGTTTGCGGTGTTCCTCGCGCAACTTTACGTGCCTCATACTATGTTGAGACCCAATTACAGCAAGTATTTCGTGGAATAATAAAAATCAATAAAATGACGAAAACGCACGTTTATTCGTGCGTTTTTGTATGTAAAATAGCGATTTCGTAAAATAATCAATCAATTGATACAATATACGCGACGTCGTTTTTGACGACGAATTTGACGTTGAAATCGTCAAAAAGCATACCGTATTCGCGCTCGTCGTTTTGATACGATGGGCGGGGGTCTTCGGCTATGCAAGCGGTTATCGTAGCTTTGGCTTCGTCGGATAAAGCGGACGCGTCGCATTGCCAAATTACGTCGAGTTTGTCGTAAAAGTGCTTGTCCGCATACGAGCAAACGGCGTCTTTTACGCAGTCGGTGGGGACGTAGGGTTTTATATCGTAAACGGGTGTGCCGTCTATGAGGTCCGCGCCTTCGACGATAAGATAATCACCGTATTCGTCGCTGTGCTCGATGCCTACGAGGCGCACGCAACTGAGACCTATACTGTTGGGACGGAAGGGAGAGCGAGATGCGAATACGCCCACTTTTTCGTTTCCGCCAAGACGCGGAGGGCGCACGGTGGGGCAAAACTCGTCTCTATGCGCAAGGGAAAAATCGAACAATAGCCATATATGCGAAAACTCGTCCAAGCCTCTCAACGCGTCGGGGTGGCGGTATTCTTTTTCAAATACCACTTTTGCGCGAGAGGGTACTCGTCCGCTTTGGCGCGGTACGCCGAATTTTTCCTTGAAAGGTGTTTTGACGTGTGCTATCGGTTTGATTTCCATAATTGCCTCGCTCTTATTATAGATAAAATTTGCCCGCAAATCCAGCGTTTTGCTCAAAACGGCGCATTTTCGTTATATCCGCAAAAATGGGTATTGCGTGCGAGGCGGTTTTGAATTATACTTAACATATAATCTATTATACAAAAGTATAATAACGATATGGAGGGATTATGGAAAGAACGTATCCGAGTTGGATAGACGGTCAAGTCAACAGCAAACAAACAGAGTACACTCGCCCCACGACGCTTTTGGGTAAGGACGGCACTTTGCTTTCTCCCGGTTGGGCAAGACACAACGTCTTTGAATACAACCGCAAGGACGCACGCCCCGGTTGGCGCAAGAAAGAGTGGGATTTCTATCAAATCTCAAACGGCGAGTTTATGGTGCAAATCAGTTTTGCAAATATTTCTATCGGCGGTTATGCGCAAGCGTCAATTACGGACTTGCACAACGCGCATAAAAAAGGCAAAATTCACCCGGGAACGATACTCGAATGTACCGCACTTTTCCTCGGCGGCGGAAAGTATATGTTGCCTCCCAAGGGTGACGAACCAAACGTGCTCGATCACACCGTCGGCAAGACGCAAATGAAAGTCGTCACCGAAGAAAACGTAAGGACGATATTCTTCAAAGGCACGTACAAGGGCAAAGAGGTGGAGTGCAACTTCACTATGGATATTATGGACGGACTTGAAAACATCACCACCGTTCTTCCGTTTGCAAAGAAACCGACGAGATACTTTATGACCACCAAGCAAAACAGTATGCCTTGTGAGGGTACTTTCCGTTGGGGTGAGCAAACGTGGACCTTTGACAAGAAAGACACCTTTGCGTTCCTCGATTGGGGCAGAGTCAATACGCCGTACAAAATGGTGTGGTATTGGGGCAACGGCAACAAGTACGTCACTACTCCCGACGGCAAAGAGCACCTTTTCGGCTTCGAGATCACGTGGGGGATCGGTGACGAATCTCACGCAACGGAAACGGCAATCTTCTGGGACGGAAAATGCCACAAATTCGGACCCGTCGACGTGGAAACTTTCCCCAAACCCGACAAATTCACCGACAACTGGCACTTCGTCTCCCAAGACGGACGCTTTGATTTCACTATGACGCCTTTCTACGATCATCACGGCGATCTCAACGTCATCAATCTTCTCCGTATGCACTGCCACCAAGTCCACGGTATATGGAACGGCACTGCAATCCTTGACGACGGCACGAAAGTGGATGTGAAGGATATGTATGCCTTTTGCGAGTACTGCGAGAACAAGTGGTAAACCGTCGCTGTGGTGACGGCAATAACTTTCAGTTGTTGCCGTAAACCACGCTAGGTTTCCCACTTTCTACCGCGCAACCGATACACGCTATCAGTTTGGGCACGGATAAAAACTCTTGCCACAGTTTCGCTATATCGCTTGCTTGGTGGGTGCGCACTTCGTGCGCTTGCGGTTATGAGTCGCGTGCAACGGCATCTTTCTTGTTCTTCATCTCAATATCGCACTTACCAAGTGGTAAAGAAATTGCGCCGAGTGCTAAACACGTGTCACTTATCTCGTCGAGATAACTTGACACATATTTAGGCGCACGTTGCTCAAACGGCATTGCGGTGATGGCAACAAATGCATCTGTTGCCATAAACCGCATTTGTTCTCGCAACTCCTACCGCGCAACCGATACACGCTATCAGTTTGGGCACGGATAAAAACTCTTGCCACAGTTTCGCTATATCGCTTGCTTGGTGGGTGCGCACTTCGTGCGCTTGCGGTTATGAGTCGCGTGCAACGGCATCTTCCTTGTTCTTCATCTCAATATCGCACTCGCCAAGTGGTGAAATGCGCCGAACGCACTAATGCAATAATCCGCAACTCGCACGAAGTGCGAATATCACTTTTGCAAAGCCAAAAATATCACTGCGCCAATGGCGCAATATCACTCTCGCAAAGCGAGAATATCACTGCACCTACGGTGCAATATCACTGCGACAAAGTCGCAATATATATGGATAATTATATCGTTTCAAATCATAATCACACTATCGTCGGTATCGATAGAGGAGATACCGTGGCGTTTTTTGGGATTAAGTACGCGGAGGCGGAAAGATTTCAAAAGCCCGTATTGAAAAATCTCGAAAAGCACACCGAGGCGGTGGCGTACGGCAATTGTTGCGCGCAATCGAGGCAGTTCTTTGACGAGAGCAAGTCCAAAAAAAAGATGGATTTGTTCTATTATAGAGAGTTCCGCGAGGGGCTTCGTTTCAAGTACGGTGAAGATTGTCTCAATCTCAATATTTACGCCCCCAAAGGCAAGAAAAATTTGCCCGTGCTACTGTATATCCACGGCGGTGCGTTCGTGATATGTTCGAGCGACGAAAAGCCGTTTGACGGACAATATATCGCAAAAGAGGACGTGATTTGCGTGTGCGCAAACTATCGGCTCAACGTTTTCGGGTACTATTCGGACGAAAAGACGAGCAATCTTGCCTTTTACGATATGATTTGCGCAATCGAGTGGGTGAAAAACAATATTGCAGAGTTTGGCGGAAATCCCGATAGTATCACGCTTATGGGACAAAGCGCGGGCGCAATATCCTTGCAAAATCTCATACTTTTGCCAAAGGTGAAAGAGACGATAAAGGGCGCGATTATGCTTTCGGGCGGTGCGACGGTGTCGGGAATTTTTGCGCCAAAGTCCAAAAAGAGAGCGATACGCTTTTTCAAACGTGTCAAAAACGACCTAAAAAAGCGCGGAGAAGATATTCTCACTGCCGATTATCGAGACGTTTTTCTTGCGTGGAATAGGCAAACCAAGAAAAATCTTGCCTTGTCTATGCTCTCGACGATGCCCGTTTTTGACGGAGAAATCGTGCGCAAAGACCTATATAAAAACGCCTATAAAGACGAACAAGTGCCTTGCATCGTGAGTGTGACGAAGGACGATTTGCTCAAAGGATATCTTGAAAATTGCGCGCAAAAGTGGCGCAAAAACGCCAATGGCAAGACGTGGCTCACGCACTTTTATCACGATTTGCCCGGGGACGATATGGGGGCGTATCATAGTTGCGACCTTTGGTATATTTTCGGGCTCGAACAACACGGTTGGCGCAAATTTGACGAAAAAGACTACGCAATCGCAACCGAACTTCGCAAACGCTATTGTGCATTCGTGCGCAATCAAGATCCCAATTGCGACGGATATCCCGAGTGGAAAGAAGGCGACGTTTTAACGTTAAAATAGGTTTTAATAGAGTGGAATATTTATGTGCGCCTGCGGCTGGATTGCCACGTCACAACATTCGTTGCTCCTCGCAATGACATAAGAAAAAAAGGAATAATCCATCAATGCGCCGAAGGCGTACACACCAAGCAAGCGATATAGCGAAATTGTGGTAGGAGGTTTTATCCTTGCACGAAATGATAGCGTGTATCGGTTGCGCGGTTAGTAGAGCAATAAGGCGAGCGTGGCGTTAGACAATGAACTTGTGAGTTGTCTTTGCCACAGCGACGACTTTTGCTAAAAAAGACGAGTTAATTCTCGTCTTTTTTGTCGTCTGTTTTCTCGTATTTTTCAAGGGTTTTTTGGAGGCTTTCGATTACCTTTTGGCGCAACGACTCGGGGGAGATGACCTCCACTTTGTAGTTGTATTGAAGCACCCAATACAGCATTGCCTTTTCGCTTGCCTTGATAGTGGCGGTGAAATGCGCGTCGTCTACGCGATTTACCACGAAGTCAGTGCCGAACCAGTCCGAAATCGTGTCCATCATATAGTTGCGACATTTTATCGTGACGGGGATCGGCTTGTCGTTGTACATATACGGAAGCGCGGTGGAAATCTCCTTGTAATTGATACCTTTTTCAAAGCCTTTGTTTTGCTTCAAGGGTTTGGCGTCCTCGTCCAAAATGGTGATATTGGTGATTTTTTCGAGGCGGTAGTAGCCCACTTGCTCAAACGTTTCGTCGTACATCATAAGGTAGTAGCGTTGATTGTGAAGAAGCATTTGATAGGGTGAACCTGTGTGTTCGAGCGATGGGTGCAACGCCTTGTCCAAGCCCACTTTGTTGTAGAAAAAGTGGATTTTTTTGCCGTTTTCGATGGCTTCGTCAATAACGTCGATGTTGTAGAAGAAGTCTTTGTTGTCCGATTTGCCCCAGTCCTTGACGGAATACACGTGTTTGACGTGGCTCTTGAAATTGTGCCCGCCGATGGAGATGAGCTTGTCTATGAGTTGCTTGGAGTGCGTGGGGTTGACGTTGCGAGAGGCAAGCACGCTGTCGATGAGCAGTCGAAGCTCGGCGTTTTCAAGCTTACGAGAGGCAAGATACGAGCCTTCCTTGGAGCTTTCTATATCAAACCCCATTTCTTTGAGACACGCGATATTGCGTCCGACCGCCTTGCGTTCGCACTCTATACCGTAATCTCTGTCAAGCTTTTCTATTATGTCTTGATGGGTGAGCGGATGCTCGAAATCGCTGTACTCTTCGAGTATTTGATATATGCGGAATATTAGCGTTTTTTTGGATTCGAGTGCCATAACTGCCTTCTTATAAAAATTTTTCAAACGAGATCGATATGTCCCGTTTTTGGTACACATTATATCATATTATATTCTTGCAAGCAAGGGGGAAACCCCAAAAAATATCGCAAAGGAAAAATAAAAATGAAATTCTATATGACACATATCAACGAGCAAAGCAGAGTGAGCAATTCGCAAATAGCGACGAAGGACGGCAAAATCGTATTCGTGCGTATCAGTCTTATGCGCAAAGCGTCCTAACAACGACCGTTTTTGGTTGTGCGACGCGGTTTTTTGTTCTTGTCCCGTGCGTGCAAACTTTCATTCATACCTCTTTTTTTGTTTTATCCGAGAAGCCCGACGAACCCTGAACCGTCGGGCTTTTCGGTTATTAGGGGCGTGCCTCTACATTGGTTGGCGTTTAACCGAGAAACCCCGCAGTTTCCCCTGAACCGTCGGGCTTTTCGGTTATTAAGGGCGTGCCTCTACATTGGTTGGCGTTTAACCGAGAAACCCCGCAGTTTCCCCTGAACCGTCGGGCTTTTCGGTTGTTAAGGGCGTGCCTCTACATTGGTTGGTGTTTAACCGAGAAACCCCGCTGTTTCCCCTGAACCGTCGGGCTTTTCGGTTGTTTAACACCTTTGCCTTTTGTGGTGTGATATGGAACGATATGTGATTTTTCATTTATTTACTCAAAATCCGTTAAGTTGTATATTGTACTTTTTATATATAATGTGGTATATTGATATATAGCGATTGGGGATTTGGAGTCAAAATGAAGAAAAAACTTTCAATAATCGCATTGTGTCTGGTCGTAGTGATGTGCTTTACCGCGCTCGTTGCGTGCGACCTTATAAGCGGCGACGGTGATAACGGTAGCAATAACGGCGGAAGCGGTAATAAGAACGAATGTGTTCACGTAGACACCAACAACGATAACGTATGCGATAAATGCTACCGCGATTTGGACGTCTCTTGCGTGCATATCGATGAGGACAACAACGGCAATTGCGACAAATGCAATGCGGGCGTCGTCGTGGATTTTGACATTTATGCAATCAACGATTTGCACGGTATGTACGTCGAAACCAACGACCAACCCGGTGTGGACGGTCTTACGACTTATTTCAACAAGAAAAAACAGGACGGAAACGTAATAATTCTTGCATCGGGGGATATGTGGCAAGGAAGCAGTGAGTCCAACAATACCAAGGGCAAACTTGCAACCGAGTGGCTAAACTATATCGGTTGTTCGTCTATGACGCTGGGCAATCACGAGTTCGATTGGAAGACGGACAAAATCAAGACGAATGCGGAACTTGCACAATTTCCATTCCTTGCAATCAACGTATACGAGCGTGCAACCGATCAACGAGCGACGTATTGTCAACCGTCCGTTATGGTGGAAAAGGATGGTGCAAAAGTCGGTATTATCGGTGCTATCGGGGATTGCTATTCTTCAATATCCGCAAGTATGTGCAAGGACGTATATTTCAAAGTCGGCAGAGATCTCACAACGCTCATCAAAGCGGAATCTCAAAACCTCAAAAAGCGAGGCGCTGATTATATCGTGCTGTCAATTCACGACGGATACGAGAGTAGCAGTAGTTATTCGCAAAGCATTTCAAATAGCGATATGACGTGGTATGACGCGTCACTTTCAAACGGATACGTTGATATGGTTTTTGAGGGACACACTCACCAATCGTATATGCTCGTTGACTCTTACGGAGTAAACCACTTGCAAGCGGGTGGTCAAAATCAAGGATTGTCTAATGCGCTTGCAAAAATCAATTATGCCAACGGAAAAAGCACTACGACGACGAAAATCATCTCAAATCGCGATTATGAAAACGAAACCCACGACGGAATAATCGATACGCTTGTCGAAAAGTATAGAAGCGAAATCGGCAACCCCGACGAAGTCATCGGTCAAAACGGTCAATATCGCAATTCGTACACATTGCGCACCGCTATGGCAAGCGCGTATTTGAAAAAAGGTCAAGCGTTATGGGGAAGCGAGTATGACATAGTGCTTGCGGGCGGTTCTATCAATGCAAGATATCCGTACTATATGCCCGCCGGCAATGTTACGATGAGACAAATTCAAATGCTCTTCCCCTTTGATAACGAAATACAGCTTTGTTCGATAAAAGGCAGTGATTTGCTCAATAGATATTTTAATAACACAAAGTATTATTATGCAAGGGGCAATAATGCAGATGGCATTGAGGCAAGACTAAAAAACGGACAAGACCTCAATAAGACTTTCTATATTGTGACTGACTCTTGGAACTCCGATTATTCCTATAATAACCTCACCGTAATCAAAACACTCGGAGATACTTGCTACCCGAGAGATTGCCTTGCAGAGTATATAAAGGCGGGACTGTTTGAATAATAAAATCAACGTCAAAATTATAAAAACGGCACTTTAAGTGTCGTTTTCGTTTTGATTAAATAGTGGTTTTGCGATAAATGCGTTGTTTTGTAAGGCTTGGAATTTGCCTATAATCAACGCTTGTTTGCGTATAGATTATATAGCTTTTCAAACGCGGGGACAGAGCGCGCGATCATATCGTGGTTTACGCAATAGGCAATGCGCACGTAGCCTTTTATGCCGAAATCGTCGGAGGGGACGAGCAACAAACCGAACCGTTTTGCATTGTCCGCAAAGCGATTTGCGTCATCTTCGAGTGCTTTCACGAACAGATAAAACGCGCCGTCGGGGTGCACGCAAGTGTAGCCGATTGCCGTGAGCGAGTCGTATATCAAATCGCGATTGCGCTTGTACGCAGAGATATCGGGGAGGGCGTCGACGCATTTTTCAACCACTCTTTGATAGGTGGACGGAGCGCACACGTAGCCGAGTGCTCTGCCAGCTCCGCATACGGCAAGGTACAAGTTGCGTGCGTTTTGCGCTTTGGGGTTGACCGCGATATAGCCTATGCGCTCACCGGGGAGAGACAACGACTTGGAATAACTGTAACACACCACGCTGTCCGCGTAGTAGTTCATTATATACGGCACGGTTACGTCGTAGGCAAGTTCGCGATACGGTTCGTCCGAGATTATAAAAATCGGGTGACAGTACTCTTTGCTCTTTTTCGATAGCAAGTCGCAGAGCGATTGCACGGTGTTTTGATCGTAAACGACACCGCACGGGTTGTTGGGGGAGTTGACTATAACCGCTTTTGTGTGGGCGGTGATTGCGCTACCAAGCGCGTCGATATCTATTTGAAAATCCTTTTCTTTGCAAGGCACGCAAACGACCTTTCCGCCTTGTGCCTCGATAAAAACTTTGTATTCGGGGAAGTACGGCGCGATTATAACGAACTCGTCTCCCTCTTCGCAAAGCGCGCGCAAGGTTATGCACAGCGACGCCGCCGCTCCGCACGTCATATATATATCGTCCGCTTGCACGTCTGCACCGAATTTGGTGCGGATATGCCTTGCAACCGCCTCTCTCACGCCTTTGTCGCCTTGCGCGGACGTGTAGCCGTGAAGGGTGGTTGAGTCTATATCGTTTGCGAGAGACAAAATCGCGTCTTTTACGCAATCGGGTGCGGGGACGTTGGGGTTTCCGAGCGAAAAATCGAATACGCCGTCTTCGCCGACTTCCTCGGCGCGCTTTTTGCCGTATTCAAACAACTCTCTTATGGCGGAACGCTTGCTTCCCAACTCGTACATATTTGCGTTGAACATAATTCACCTCGTATATATTGAGCATTATACCACTTGATATAGCGTTTTTCAAGTGATATAATTTTTATAGAGGTGTTATATGAATACGACTTATCCGCAAGACGAACGAACGTTGGCTACGCTTGAAGAATTGAAAGAAGCAATACGCACTCACGACAAAATCGTGGTGTTGAGCGGCGCGGGAATTTCCGTGCCGAGCGGAATCCCCGATTTCAGAAGCGCGCACGGACTGTATTCCACCAAGTACGGCAATTTGAGTGCGGAAGAGATTATCTCGCACGACTTTTTCTTGTCGCACGTCGACGTGTTTTACGAGTTTTACAAGTCCAAAATGCTCTATCCGAGCGCAAAGCCAAACGCTATGCACTCCCTTCTGGCGCGCCTTGAAAGAGAGGGCAAGATATCTCTCGTAATAACGCAAAACATAGATGGATTGCATCAAGAAGCGGGCAGTAAGTGCGTGTGTGAATTGCACGGCTCGGTGCACCGCAACCATTGCGAAAGATGCGGAAAGTTCTTTGACCTAAACTATATAACCGCATCGACGGGCACTCCCAAATGCGACGAGTGCGGAGGCATTATAAAACCCGACGTGGTGCTTTACGGAGAGATGCTAGATAGCAAAGATTTGAATAACGCGGTGAGGGCGTTGAGTCAAGCGGATATGCTTATCGTCATCGGAACGTCGCTCGTCGTATATCCGGCGGCGGGACTTTGCGAGTACTTCGGCGGGGATACCACGGCGGTTATAAACAAGTCCTCGACGTATATGGACGCAAGGGCGGATATTCTTATAAACGACGATTGCGCACTCGTTGCCGAGTGGCTTGATAAAAACTTGTAATTAACATAGCAAAGGGTTTATATGAGATAAAACGGCGCGTAAAGTGCCGTTTTTGCGTTTATATTGAAAAATCGTTATTTAGTGTTTCGCTTCTAATACGGCTATCCGTCGTGCGTGATACCGTCAAATTACGGTTACGCTTTTTGCAAGATTGCGCGGTTTGTCGGGGTTGAGATTGAGACATAGCGACGCGGTAAGCGCAAGGTTTTGCAAGGGCAGAATAGATAGAATAGGATATAGCAATTCGTCCTTGACGAAGGGTAAATACGTCGTTTTGTTTGCGCCCACGTCACCCACCGACGATAGCGCGATTACGTACGCACCGCGGGAGCGGAGTTCGCTCACGGTTGCCTCTATACGGTGCTTGTCGCTTGCGCTCGTGATTATCGTCACCACGACGCTTTTGTCGTCGATAAGAGCGATTGCCCCGTGTTTGAGTTCTCCCGCTTGATAGGCGTCCGTCATCTTGTAGGTGATTTCCTTAAACTTCAACGCGCCCTCTCTTGCCGTGACGTTGTCAACGCCTTTGCCCACGAAAAACAAATTGGCTTTTTTGATTTTTTCCTCGTACAGTACGGGCGTTTGGCAGTCTTTCACCGCTTTGATGAGTTTTGCCATATCTTCTTGCAAAAAGTCTTTCTCGGCGCACCTTTTGGCAATGAGATATAGCGCAAGCAGTTGGCAGTTATACGACTTGGTTGCGGCAACGGCAACTTCCGCGCCCGCGTCGAGCAAAAACTTTTTGTCTGCCTCAAAACAAATACTGCTACCGTTGACGTTGGTGATTGCAATCGTCGTCGCGCCCGCTTTTTTGCACTCGGCAAGCGCAATGAGCGTGTCGGCGGTCTCTCCGCTTTGAGTTATGAAAATGCAAACGCTATTCTCGTCAATAAATTTTTCACCGTCGAATTCGCTTGCTACCACCGTTTCGCAAGGTATGCCGAGCAGTTTTTCAAAGGCGTATTTGCCGTACAAACCCGCGTGATAAGCAGTCCCGCAACCGCAAAAATAGATTTTGCGCGCGCTTTTGATTTTTTGCACCGTTTTTATATCGAGAGTGCGCGTTATTTCCTTGTAAGTGCGCGCCATCGCGGCGGGGATTTCGTCGATTTCCGAGCGCATATGGCAAGAACACTCTTTGGGCGCAACGCGCTTGATTTTCATCGTTTGTTTGGATATCGTTTTTCCGTCCTTGAAAAAGAGTACGCCTTGCGGTGTGATTTTTGCACATTCTCCGTCTTGCAAAAGTACGGTCTTGCGCGTGTGCTTGGATATTGCCAAGGTATCGCTTGCAACGAAGTTTTCTTTTTCGCCGATGCCAACCGCAAGCGACGCACCGAAACGTCGCGCGTATATCGCGTCGTCTCCCGCTTTGATTGCAAGGAAAGTGGTTGCGCCTTGAAGCATTTTGCCCACTTTTTCTATTGCGGACGGCATATCCGACGTGTCTTCGAGTGCGATAAGGTGCGCGATTATTTCACTGTCGGTGGAGGATAGGAAGGTTACGCCTCTTGCAAGCAAGTCTCTTTTGAGGTCGTCGCAATTGGTGATTACGCCGTTGTGCACGACCGCGATTTGCTTGTCGAAGGATATATGCGGGTGCGCGTTCTGCGCGTTGGGCGCTCCGTGCGTCGCCCAACGCGTGTGACCAATGGCAACGTGCGCCGTAATGTCGGGGAGTATGCGTTCCAATTCCTCGACGCGCCCCGCCGTTTTGTATAAGTGGATAGCTTCGTCGGCAAACGCAACCCCCGCGCTGTCGTATCCGCGATATTCCAGCGTCTTTAAGCCGTCAACCACTATGTTTTTGGCATTTTGATATCCCGTATAACCTACTATTCCGCACATAATTCAATATATGACGCAGTGGCGCGCGTGGGTGAAGATTTGGCGCGATACTTTTCAAAAAGAGTGGAAATTGGGGCTTTTCGATGTGGACAAAACGCCGTATATGTTGTAGAATATCTATTAGTTAATATTCGGAGGCATAATTATGTCAAACGCAACAATAATCGCAGTCGCCGGCAAAGGCGGTGTGGGCAAGACTTCGCTTGCGGCAACCATCGTGCGTACGCTCGTGGACAACTATCCCGATAAACGTATTCTCGCAATAGACGCAGACCCCGCAGTGGGACTTTCCACCGCGCTCGGCGTCGACGTCAAAATGACGATTGACGATATAAGAAAAAGCATTATCGAAAACGTTGAAGACGGCAACAATCGCGGTGCGATAGAGTTGCTCAACGAGGCGCGTTTCCGCATATTCGACGCTATGGTGGAAAAGGACGGATACGCCTTTATCGCTGTCGGTCGTCCCGAAAGTGCCGGTTGCTATTGCAAGATCAACGCCTACCTCAAAGACGTCATCAGTCTCTTGTCCGAAGAGTTCGATTACGTCGTCATAGACGGTGAGGCGGGCATAGAGCAAATCAACCGCAGAGTTATGGAAAAAGTCACGCATCTTATCCTCGTTACGGACCAGTCCAAGAAGGGTAGAGACGTGTGCAAGACCATAAAGAAAGTCGCGGACGAACTCGTTATGTACAAGCATATCGGTATCGTAGTCAACAGGGTTACGGACGAGGAAATCGTCAAAAATCTCGACTACGACGGAGTGCAATTGCTTGCAACCATCGGTGACGATAAGAACCTTGCGACGTTTGACCTCAAAGGCGAAAACGTGTTTGATTTGCCAAGGGACTCAAAAGTGGTCGAAGGCGTACGAACGGCACTTAAAGCACTCAAAGTTATCAAATAAACCTCGTTTTGTTGCAAAATCGCAATTTTTAAGTTAATGGACGGTATAGACGATTGATAGGAATTTTCGACAAAGAAATAAAGACTTTATCCCGCGTTTTCGAGGGGGCGAAAGTCACCAAATACGGCTACGACGAGAGCAAAGTTTTGCCGACTAGCGAGCATAGCGAACTCGTCTTGCTCAAAGATTGCGCCTTCGAGCTTGGCGGTAGCGACAAGCCGTGTGCGTGCGCTACGGTTATTACGGACGATATTCCGCTCGTCAATCAAACGGTGGTTGTGGGCAAGGAGCTCAAAGATATAAAGAGAGATTGCTCGTACGCTAAAATCGTCATACTCGGACTCAATTATACGCCCGAAGAGGAGCAAGGAATTTTCGATTTGACCAAGTCGCTCGAATACGCCAAATACAAAGAAAACGTGCAAGGTTTTATGATGCGCGCTTCCGCAATTTCGCATAGAGAACAAGTGAGGGTAAGCAAGAGCGCAATCAAGAACGGGCTGACTTTTGAAAAGCTCGGAGATACCACCATTGCCAATTACCTTTCAAAAGACGTCGTGAAAAACGTCACCGTAATTTTCGTTGCGGACGAGGACGAACTCTTTGAGGATATAACCGCGTTTGCGTCGCGCACTTCGGATATTCTCGACGCGTTCAACCACATTCTCGACAACGTGCTCGTGGACTGCGCTCATTGCAATCTCAAACAAATTTGCGACGAGGTGGAGGGTATGCGCGAGATGCACGTCAAAATGGCAAAATAGCTCCTCGATTGCGCCGTTTAAGTTTTCGCGCCCAAACGAGCCAAAATTATTGACAACGCGCCGTCGCTGTGATATTATAAGCAAGCTAAATATTGAAATTTCGGCAGATACGGAGAAGTACCCAAGAGGCCGAAGGGGCTCCCCTGCTAAGGGAGTAGTACGAGAGAATCGTAGCCAGGGTTCAAATCCCTGCTTCTCCGCCATTAGTGAATAATACGAACACCGAAACAAAATCGGGGTTCGTATTATTCTTTTCTAACGAATATTTCGGCATAAAAGTCGATTTGGACGGCAAAAAGAAGAAGCAGCCGGGCGTTTAATCGCTCGGCTTTTTCTATGCTCAAAAACAGGTGCTTGCTATGAAAGACCGTATAACAACTTTTTCAGTAGCCTTTACTTCAAAGATATTGCTCCGATTTATCGCCTTTCGTCATTTTCGTTGTAGCACAGTAAAAATCAGAAGTCAACGGGAAAAATTGTCGCTGAAAACTTTAATAATACCAAGAGTCAGACTCAACTTCGAGTTTGGCTCTTTTTTTATTTACGCAACAATTTTGTCCTTGTCGTTGACTTCCGGGATTGCGACTTTTACTCGCAGAGATATTTGCTTTTTCCGGTGCTCCCCCGTTTATGCCGAAAGGCGAAAAATAAATCGGAGGTAAAATCCAAATGAAAAAAGTAGTTTATTCAATCAGAAAAGTTAAAGGAAACTTTGACGAAAAGATTTCCGGTCTCGGATTTCTTAACGACGAAGGAACGTTGTTCTGCAAATGCGTTTCTAAAAACGGTAAGCGTTATACCCGCGTTTTCGATGACGTCGAAAAGAATTGCCACCAGATAATCGGAAAAGAAAACGAGTTCAAAGGTTACGTAACTATGTATTACGAATACGACGGCAGAGATATCGAAGTCGAATATTCGGTATGGTATAAAACGGTATAAAGAGCAAGAAAATGGCTGAATATCAATACTTTGACGGTGAAACCTATATAACTTTCAATATCGTATATGCGACCGAAAAAGAAGTTCAACTCGCGGTTACGAATCGCGGCAGAATAAGCGTTTTAACCTACGACTTATACGAAGACGAAAACGGCAAGTATTTTGAATACGGTTGCAACTATGACAAAATTTATATCGAAGATTTTGAGGTAATGTGAAATGGATAAACCCATCATTGATTTAGAAGAATTGCTTGAAGGAGCAAAAGACAGAATTGAAGAAAAACTAATAATCGAAGGAGAACTTAAAAATGAGTAACAATATAGAAATCGTTATCGGTTCGTGGGGCAGTTACAACGAATGTAACGAAAGAGCGTTAGGCTCGAAATGGCTTGACCTTTCGGATTATTCCGACTGGGACGAAATCGTAGAAGAACTTAAAAAAGAAGGCTTTGAACTTGACGGTATCGACGAAGAATTGTTTATACAGGACGTCGAAGGTATTTACGATAATTCTATAAATTGGGATTATGTAAACCCCGAAACACTGTTCAATACTTTGAAAGAATCGGGCGTTCTGGACGACGATTACAAATATAAAGTATTCTGCGCTTTCATTGAAGTGCGTAGTTAACGTAGTTTTCGGTCGCTTCTGCGCTTTTGAAGAACGGTCGCATACCTTCCGTTATAAAGCGTTTTCTTGCCGTTTTAGGCAGTTTCAGGCTGTCGGCATAGAACTTGTCAAAGACTTGCTTTTTCGTCGTCTTAACCGTTTTTACGGGCTTTGGCGGCGATTCGTTTTCTTCCGTCGTTTCCTGTGATTTTTGCGTTTGCTCGGCTAAATCTTCGAGCGTGATTTGCGTTTCCGTTTCAGCGGGCGGACTATCCGTTTTTTCTTCCACGGGCGTTATCTTTTCGCCGTCGTCCGTGACCGTAATTTCTTGTTCGACTCGCTTCGGACGTTTCCTATACGGTTTTTCCGTATGCGGAATAGCGATATAATGACTGCCGTCGTAATAGACTTTTGTTTCTCCGTATGGCATAATATCACGCTCCTTCTTCATCACGGTAAAGACCGTTGATGAAATAACTGTTTTGCGATTTCAGTTCTTCGACGCTCGCTTTTTCCGTCGCATATTCTATATAATCCGAAAGCCCTACGTTTGTGCGGCTTGCCAAGTCGTTGAAATAATCCGAAAAGCAGTCGGTAGTGAAACGGTTACGGTAAATTTTGTAGTTCATCAGGAAATACTTTTTGTTTTCGGGCTTACCGTCCATCGTGCCGCGTTCCTTTTCGACTTTAACGATAGAATAACCGTATTTGTTGTAAATTCGGGCGTTGCGTTTCCACAGCCATGCGGTTGCGGATTTTAAGATATGCACGAGCAAAGTATTGTCGCCGCGACGATAACGGAAATCGTAATATAGGGCTATAAAGCGATTAAACGCTATTTCGGATACCATATCTTCTATCGTGTAAAACGGCAAAGCAAGGCGTTGTTCTCCGGCGGAAACGATATTTACAATGTCGCAAAGGTCGCGTGCGTCCGCACCCCAAGACTCCGGTCGTTGTTCGTCCGTAGTTAGACTTCTCGCTTAAAGAAATCTATCTATCGGAGCCTCTCGATTACCGGTTTAACTCTCGATTTATCAAAGAATAGACCTGATAAGGAATTGCGCATACCGACTTTCGTCAGCCAACCTTACCGTCGTTATTCCGTATTCAACTCTTAAATATCTGACCGGGCGGTGGATAAAAGTCCACTTGTTCGTGCCGCCGTCCCATCATTTTGCTAACGCTTACAGCCCCGCATTTAGGGCATCGCAGTTTTGCAAGACCGTCTGTCGTTCTGAAACCATAATGGTGCGTTCCGCAGTTACGGCAGTAACATTCGACGGGTTTGTCCCAGTTGTTTTGCATCGTTCTTCTCCCACAAAGCGTCAATACTTTTTAATACACGAAACCAAAACGCCCTGAACGTCGCAACTATCAACGATAATGTCTCTCATTCGCTTGTTTTCGGGGTGGAGAATGATTTTTCCGTCCCTGTGATACAAACGTTTCAGTGTCGTTTCGCCGTCGATAAGCGCGACTACGATTTCGCCGTCGTCCGCGGAATCCTGTTGTTTGAGTACAAGCAGATCCCCGGGGCTGATACCTGCTTCTATCATACTGTTTCCTTCCGCGTGCAACATAAAGAGTTTGCCTTTGCCGAATATATCCGTAGGAAGAGCGTATGTATCTTCGTAATTTTCTTCGGACGGATTCGGTATGCCGCAAGCGATACTGCCCACAAGGGGAGCAAGAACGAAATTGCCTTTTTTCAGTTTCGGCATCGGAATGATTTTTCCGATTTCGCTTCGTTTCAGAACGCCTTGATTTTCAAGTTCCATAACGTAACGTCTGACCGTAGCGAGCGAACCGAGTTTCAGCGCGTTCATTATCTGACGATAACTCGGCGTTATCCCATGTTCCTGCTGATAGGCAATGTTGAACTCTCTCACTCTTTGGAGCGTTTCTTCGTTTAGCGTTTTCATTTGTAACCCTTTATGCTTTACGAAACGGTGCGTTTCGTTTTGTGCGCTTGTATTCTACCACAAACAAAAACAAATTTCAAATTTTCACTTCCCAATTTTGGGAAGTGAACAAACTTTTTTACAAAAAGAAAAGCCGAGAGCAAAAACTCTCGGCATAACTTTATAATTAAAATGGCATATCATCATCAAAATGATTATCATTTATAGAATTTTCATCGGTCGCGCTTGGATCGGAAATCTTGTTATCGGTTAATTCCAATGATTTTAACAGCGATTTGGCCTGAGCAAGTAAATCGTCATACGTTTTGACGACAATTCCGTTTAAGCGACTGTTTAATCCATGTAGGGCTTTAGTTTGCTCTTCTGTAAAATTATTAGAACGACCGATTACAATTATTGATTTCGGATAATAAGCAACGATATCTTTATGCCGATGAAGACCATTATTTGCCTCCAATGAAAAGACATCGGAGTAATTCACGCACTGGCTAATCGCTTTTGATGCTTCCGCTGAAAAATAGTAATTTGAATGGGAGCGATCAAAACTCAACACTTCAAAAGATGGCTTCTTAAACTCTATTATATCTCTATACTGGTTTATTGCACTTTTAATCAATTGATCAACTTTTTCAGCATTTGATATCTGATGGATATCTTCAGTTGCAACATAGTAATTACCAAATACCCAATAATTTTTTATACACCAATTTTCAAAATCCTTCTCGGTATCAGAATTCGCGAGAAGGTTCTCAAATTCATCAACTGCCTGCCTTATTTCGACAAATCTTATAGAGTCTCTTAATGATGACAATTCGTCAACACTTATTTCTCCATTTGAAACCAAATCGACTATGGTTTCATTTTTCAATAAATTTTTAATATACTGTAATTGTTCCTTATCCTTGTCGATTATTGCAACAGTATCTTTTGTTTTTAATTGTGTAGTAGCAGAGATGAAATGAAACAATTTTTCGATTTCATCAAAATATAAGTTCCACGTTCCGCCATTAACAACATACCAATCGCCAGACTCATCATCTCTTTCTAATAACTCAATTTTATAATATAAGATATCATCATTGTGATTTCGTTTTATAAAAAGAGGCGAGAATTTAATTCCGCGTCCCTTTGTGCATTTCAAGAATATGCTATTAGAAATGCTTATGTTGTCATTTTTAGTTTGGTTTTTTTCCATAAAACACCTTTAATTGTCCTTTAACAACTCAGCAACAGCGTTTGCTATATGCCAAAACATAACAGGGGGGATTGCATTTCCTATTTGACGATATGCATCTGCTTCAGAACCTGCGAACTGGAATGTTTCGGGAAAAGATTGTATCCGAGCGGCTTCACGAGGCGTAAAACGACGATAGCGTTCTTTTGTAGGATCAACAAGAAGAACAGGGTCTCTTGAATTGAGACTTACTTTTGCTAAATGACTAGTAACAGTTAAGCATGGTGCATTCAAATCTTGTGCCAAACCACGTTTCATGTTCTTTTTTGCATTTTTCATTCCTTCAACAGCCTTTTCTGAAAAATAATACTTATTTTCAGAGATTTCAAGTTCTGGAATGCAAACAGACAAAGGAACCCAATTATTTTCATTAGGTGCTTTAGGAAATACATATTCTTTAGGAATATCTTTTCTAACGCATACCATAATCATCCGCTCTCGCTTTTGAGGAACGCCATAATCTGCAGCCATAATCAATTTGCAATATACATTGTATCCAGCATCTTCAAATGCTTTCTTGACTTTTGCGAAAATGGCTCCATTATGCAAAGTCATCAGACCTTTAACATTTTCGGCTATGCATATTTTCGGTTGTTTATCTTTGGCTATGCGAACCATTTGCTTGTACAAATTTGCTCTGTCATCAAAAGGATCTTTGGTGGGATTAACTGTACTAAAAGACTGGCAAGGAAAGCCTCCAACCAAAATATCATGTTCAGGGATACTGGCTGAATCAGTATCGCAAATATCTCCACATACAACATTTCCGCAAGAGAAATTTAATTTATGTGTGGCAAGGGCTTTTTTATCGATATCAGTCGCATAAACCAATTTGAAGGGTAGTTTTTTATAATGCTTACCATTATAATCGAATCCGCCCAATAAGCCACAGTCCGCTCCGCCACAACCAGAGAATAGGGATACAACTTTATACATTTTTTACCTCTATATGATTGTCGATGGCATTCTTTGAAAAATCCAATCTGTAAATAGTAGGAACAATAGAGATAATGCCATCCTCACTTTTCTTGTGTATATTATTTAGAATAAAAACAACTACGCCATCTCTTACGAAATATACTCGATATATAGAATATGATTCTTTGTGTTGTAAAGCCGCAATATACTCATTTCGTGTTATATTGAGAGTATCAAGCCATTCTCCATCATTTAAGTTCGGGGCTGTAACTCTTTTTGTGGATTTTACTTCTATATATTTTACAAATTCAGCATAGTCACCTTTTTCGGCAACCACTGATTGAATATCATATCCTAAACCCTTTGTTTTTCCTAAAGGAAGAACTTTATTAACTAAACGAGGATTAAATGCAGAAACTCTGTTCTTTTCATACTGATACACGAACAGTTCTCCGGCGTCTCCGAGTTCAGTTAAGTTGCCACTTGATTGATGAGACTTTTCTTCTGTAGTTTTTTCTGCATTGATTATCAATGAATCAACATCTGTTTCAAATTTCGATGCATATTCGCTTGTTTGGGAGAAGTAAAAATCCCAATCATAGTAAAAGTCATTCCTACCTTCTTGAGTAGTTAAATCATATGCATAAGCATCAAACTGCGGCGCTATCCCGCACTTGCTTATAAAAAGATTTATGCAGTCATCTTCTTTATGATTTAGAAGCACCTCTTTATCATCATTCAAATAAACAAGATTTGCAAGTTGCAAATAGTTTATCTGTTCGGTTATATGTTGCATTGTATAAGACGAGGCTTTACCGGGAACGATTATCTTTCTAATAATACCAACCTTTTTATCCGAAAGAATTTGGTTTATAACCTCTGCTGGAGATGCTTTCCCTTGTAAAACATCAAGAGAATTCAAAATATAATACCCAATATCAGATACGGTTAAATAGACTTTATTTTGTTCAGCCAAAGAAAGTGTTTTTAGTATGAATGGGTACTGTTGAATACTAAGTTTATCATCAACAAACTGTTCCACGTACTGGATCTTGTTCATTCCGTTCGGAAATTGCAATTTGAAACACATATCCTTGAAAAAGGCGGGCTGGTCATTATCTGCCAAATATTTGTTGGTACGTTCTGATGCATAATAAACATCGTCTCTGGACAAATAATACATTCCAAATAACTTTCCTGCTATTTCTGTTCTATGATTATCCAAAGTCTTTTTCAATGCAGCAGAATCTGATTCCTTCGCTTTTAATTTAAGAATTGAAGTAAGACTCGCGTTAAACCGTGATTCGAATTCTTCCTTGTTACAAGGACATACCGTATAATGGATATATAGATAAACGGCTGTAACGTTTTCCAAATAAAGGGGATATCAAAATGAACAAAACCTCGACAAACCCCAATAGAACGGCATTGACATTGTTGTTGATGATTGCAATTATTGCTTTTGCAATGGTTTTTGCGAGTTGTTCAAAAACGTATACACCGAAATATAAAGTCGAGAGTTGCGATATAACGATAGAAGACAAGAATACGTCGGATACGGTTTGCCTCAATAAAAAGTACGATAAAGAGGACGTAGATATATATTTCGGCAATGATATAAGCGATGCGAAAACGCGAGATTTCTTTATAGAAAATTCGGTCAAGGCATATTCGTTGTTGAAGGATAACGATTTGATAAAAAACGGGTACTCCGTCATTGTAAGTAATAGTTTCGTTACTAATTGTTGGACCGACGGCACGTTGGGCTTGTGCGTGTCTTTGCCTACCGATATATCTTTGGAAGAAATAGCCGGATGGTGTCTGTATTCTCAAAACGTTGAGAGTGATTTGCTGTTCGGTATTTACGCGGGGATTTCGGCACGGTTGTGCAACGTTGAAGTTTGCGATAGTTTCGACACGGAAACCGTGGAAGAAGACGTGTTTTATACGGATTTGCAATTTCCGTTGTATGAAAAGAATAATCTTGCGCAAAGCGACCGTAAACGCGCTTACGGATTTGCAAAGCGAGTGATAGAAGATTTATTGGCAGAGGGGAAGACGTACGCGGAAATATTGAAGATTGACAAAGCGGATTTAAGTGACGTTTTGTCGGAACAATACGGCGTTACTTTGCCACAGTACACCGTTGAGTCGTATTCTACAAGATACGAATACAGAATAAAACAAGGGTGTTTTACATATTATGTCAACAAAGAATATAGGGATATTATTTTGCCGACCGACGTGTTTTCGACGTCGTACGATAAACTGCACGATTGGCTAAAAGATAACGAGAAAACCACCACCGAAAGCAACGTCTTGTTCAACGTCACAAATATGTACGAGATAAAAGTCTATTTGGAAGACGGAATGACATCCAGCGGTATTACGGGTTATGCCCACGACGATTATATCGATTTGTATTCGGTCGGCTCGTTTTCACACGAGTATATCCACCATATTCTTTATTATCTCGGCAAAAGCGGAATTGCAAGAGAAGTAATCCCGGAATTGCACGCGAATGCCTCAAAATACGCAAGGGCGATGTGGTATTATTTGTTCACGGGACAAGCAAAAAGTTTCCCGTATAATCAAGAGGTCGGCGAAAAAGATACTTATTTGTCAACTTTGGAATTGTATAAAAAGCACAGCAAGAACAATCCAACCATAGATGATTTCGATTTTTGGTTGTTTGCAAATTGTTTTTCGGCAATTTATACCAAGACGGGAACGCCATTTATCAGCAGAGTGCAACCCGACAGTCTTGCGTATTATATCGCGCGTGTTTACGGAGCGGAATACGTTTGGGAATTGAATATGAATCCCGAAATCGTAATCGACGGGAAACCGTATCAAGACGTCGTTGCCGAGTGGGCAGAGTATATTAAAACTTATAACATATAAATGCTAGAATGAAATTGTTAAACGACCTCGGCAAAACGTCGAGGTCGTTGTTTTTTGCGTTATGGGTTAGTTTGCTTTTCGGACGATTAGATTTGCGAAACAGGCTTCAAATTCTTCGATAGTGCCTTCGACGATTAAGTCCTTTTGACAGAGGCAATTGAAAGTTTTATCGTGCTCGAAGAGTATCTGATAGCAATCTCCGTAATCGATAATCGTTTTTATATTGTCCGTATCTTGCACGTGGTAAAAAGACTCTCCCGTTATGTGCACGTCCGTATCGATTATAGAGATTTCCGTAGGGAAGAAATCTTTTTGATATATTTTGGGGATCGGTAAAAAGCAAGCCAAAAACAATATCGGTATGCATACTGCCGTAATTGCCCAAAGCGGGTTGACGCACACTGCCGCATACGTGATCGGCGCGATTGCCAAAACGGATATCACTGCCGTGAATATCAATTCGCTTTTGCGCTGTGCACGGTTTACGTGTTTTTGGACGCTTTTTGACAATTTACCTCTAAAAATTATCGTCATTACGCTTTGCTCCGCTCGTCGTTATTGTTTTGCTCCGCAATGCTTGCAATAGGCGGAATCTTTTGCGATTTTTTGCCCGCAGTTGTGGCAGAACATCGTTTCACCATCGGGTTCGGTGTCGGATTGGGGCTTGTTGGCGTCGGTTATGGTGCGCATCATAGTTTGGATATTGTCCTTATTGGCGTCGAGCATAACACCGCTGATTTTGGGCGCGAGCTTGGTCATAAGCGGTACGACGAACGAGAAGAAGGTCAAAAAGACTGTTGCCATTGCGCAAATTCCGCCGATGATCGTGAGTGCCATTGCCGCGTTGCGGGGGAGTAGAGCCTCCGCTTCGTTTTCAAAGAACGGACCCGCCGTCACGAGCGAGTTGATGCCGAGCGCAAGAAAAACTATCGCGATTACGAGTGTAAAGCCCCACACGATGCGCGCGATTTTGATCATTTTATCCAAGTCTTTTTTGTTGCCTATTGCTTTCATAATTCACCTCATACGAGTTGCTTATCTTAATGATAGCACGATTTGAGCGGTATTTCAATACGTTTCGATTTGACTATGCTAAAAGCTTTTGTTAAATATCGAAATATGACACTTTTTGACAATAAAGATAATGTGTGTTAATATAAACATAAATATATGTTTGCTATATGCTATTGATCTATAATGAACTGTGATATTACATAACTGGGCTACAAATGGCTTATACAATGGGGTAGAAATTTATGAGTGCGAACAATCATAGTATGATTGATCTTGAAAAAGAAATTGCGACTGTTTCGAGTGACGCTATAGAGGAAGAACAATATAATGCCGACGTTAATTATGATTGCCTTGAAAGAGAAAGACGTCGTGCTATTGACAAACTTCCGTATCCGGAAGTGGAAAAATACACGACGGGGATTGATTACGAGGATATTTCCGATATTCAACATAAGAAAAGAGTTAATAGTCTTTATCGAAAAGAGGTTGACGATTTAAATCAATATTGCAACGACGGCAAATTGTTTTGCGGACACTTGAATGTTAACGGATACGATTATTATTTTGTCGAAGGAGGCAATAAGCCTACAAAAAATATTAACAACGGAGATAGAGACTGGTATCTCATCAACGTCGACGATAGAAGTTACGACAACTTGAAGAGATGTTGGCGTTATCCGTCTGAAAACGACACGGTCGTTTTGTCAAGAAACGTCTTAATGTCAAGTAAAAAGGTTGAGGACGTTGACGTTATTATCGACAAAAGCGATGCTCAATATTCCACGATAACAGATGCGTATCTTAGGAAGGCTCTTGTAAGAAACAAAGGGAAAAACGGAGTCCAAAGTATAATTCAAACAATTCAAAAGAAGCAAGACAACATTAGGTCGTTGCCGGCGAGAGATTCTTTTATCGTTCAAGGATGTGCGGGATCAGGTAAGACTATGGTGTTGCTGCACAGATTGAGATATTTGTTATACAATAGGGATATCAATAGAGAAGACTATATTTTCTTGGTCCCCGGAGAGGAGTTTAAAAAATTTATCGGAGACTCGATTGCCAGTTTCAGCATAAGCGGTAATAATGTTTTCTCATACAAGGAGTATTATCAAACGTAAGCGAGGATTTCGCCAAGCGGGTTAGCGCGAAACCTCGCTCCGCTCCGTGCCGCCTTTTGCGGAATTGGGTTTGTTTTTATGCAAAGACTACGGCACGTCTAACAGGTGTGATAGATTTGTTGAAGAATGAATGCATAATGATTCAAATGCAACGTATTGACAATTTCATAAGCGCATTTTATAATTATGATATAATAATTTAATTTTAATTTATTGATAAAATAGATTATGAGGTGAAAGATGAGGATGCTTGTAGTTGAAGACGATGAGAAGTTGTCGAAGATTTTGGCGACGTCGTTGAGTTCGCTCGGAGAGGTAGATATTGCGCTTTCGGGCGAAAAAGCGTTGCAAAACGTGGAAAAAGTGTATTACGACGTGGTAATTCTCGATTTGATGCTCGGGAAATTGTCGGGTATCGATACGCTTAAAGAGATACGAAGAATGCATATTATGCCTGTCATAATTCTTTCAGCGCTAAGCGACGTGGATAAGAAAATCGAGTGTTTTAAGCTTGGCGCTGACGACTATATGACTAAGCCGTTTTCGAGAGAAGAGCTTATTGCGAGAATAGAGGTCGTGTTGAGAAGAACCGGCGGAACGTTCAGCGCAACGGACTACCATTACAAAAATATGGAAGTCAATTTTGCCAATAAAATGCTCAAAATCGACGGAAATTACGTCGAAATGAATAGAAAAACCTACGAAATTTTGGAACTTTTGGTGCGCAACAAAGAGATTATTATGGCAAAGCAACAAATTTTCGACAGAATTTGGGGATACTATTCGACGACGGGTATTCAAGTTATCGACATCAATATTTTCCGTTTGAGGAAGATATTGCAACAATACGGATTTGATCAAAACCTCAAAACCATCAAAGCGACGGGTTATATGTGGACCGAGAAGGTATGATTATGCCGAAGATTGACAGAGATATAAGAAAACAATGGATATTGTTTGCGCTCATAAATATGATGATACTCATCGTGGTTTTCGGCGCGTTTATAGCGGGGTATGTCGTATTCGGCACGGGCGCTGCGGAAAGAGAACTCAAAAAAGGACTCGAAGAGTATGCGCAAACGCTCAAAAAATATGATTTGCAAGAACTGCTTGACGCTTGCACGAACGAGAGCGGAAATCTCGACGCAAACAACCCTTCGTACGGCTTCGGCGTGTACGTGGTGAGGGGGGACGGCAGTTACGGTTTTTACACAAACGACCAGTTTCTTGCTCAAAACGCACCCGAAATCGGCGGAAAGGCGGACGTAGTGCAATCTATGACGTTTGCATCGCACGACTTTTTAACTTACACGACGGCGGTGAACGGCAACGCGGGCGCGTATATCAAAGTGTTTGCTTGCTCCGACCATATCACGACGGGCAACGAAAACGTGAAGCTGTACAGTATTCCGTTTGCGATTGCGTTCGTGGTGCTCTGCGTAGTTATCGCGATTGCGCTCGGACAAATGGAAATCAAGCCTATCACAGACAACTATTACAAGCAAAAGGCGTTTATCAACGATATGTCGCACGAAATTCGCACTCCGCTTGCGATAATCAAGGGCAATCTCGAAAACGTGCTTGCCACACCCGACGCAAAGGTGAGCGAGGTTGCGGACGAAATCGATTCCAGTCTCGACGAAGTGGACTATATGACGACGATGTCCACGGGGCTTTTGAATATCGTAAGGGGTGAAAACAAGTCCATAAAGAAAGAGGGCATAATGAGCGACGCGGTTTCCGAAGTGGTGGATATGTTCTCGGACGTTGCCACGCTTTCGGGCAAGGCACTCATTGCGTGCGTCGACTATTGCGATATACAAGTGGACAAAGAGAAAATTAAGCAACTGCTTACCGTGCTTTTGGACAATTCCATAAAATACACGCGCGAAGGAGACAGAATAAACGTCAAGCTCAAAAACACCAAAGAAGGCTGTATATTGACGGTTGCGGACACGGGAATAGGCGTGGATAAGAGCGAGTTGGAGCTCATTTTCGACAGATTCTACCGTGCGCAAAACGCAAAAGATATCAACGGAACGGGGCTCGGGCTTGCCGTTGCGAAGTCAATAGTCGACAGTATGGACGGAAGCATAAAGGCAATGCAAAACGTTCCGCAAGGTCTTGAAATCGACGTGGCTATAAAGAGGAACTGATATGAAAAAAATCGCGATTTTTTCCGTAATTTTCATATTGATTTTGTTATCGTGCGTGCTTTTGGGTTGCGGAGATGCAAACGATATTCCGCACGGTACGCCTACGAGTTGGCAAAACTATTGCGAAACGCTGGCAAACGCGATAAGCGAGCAAGCACTTGCGGAAGACGGGCTCAATTTCAAGGCACAAGCCAAATACGTGTCGCAAGGCAAGGAATATCTTTTTGCCCTCGATTTTGCGTACGATCCTAAAAACGTTGACGACGCGGTGGCGGTAATCAATGTGTTATCGAACGGCAAAAACGTAATGTCTATCAAGGCGGACAACGCAAATTCGTATATCGATATCGTGCAAAACGGCGTTTTGTCGGGTACGAAAATCAAGATCGAAGAGACCAATTTCTTTGATTGGCTCAACGTCGAATACAATCAAAACACTCAAAAAGAAACCAAAGAGGCAATCAAACGATACGTTCTCGACTTGTGTGAAACGTTTTTCAAAAACGGGGACAAGAGCGCGGACGGTAAATCTCTCACTTTCGCCCTTGCAGACGACGCGACGGGCAAAACGCTTGCAAAATTTGCGGATATATTATCGTTCGTTGACAAAAACGTGCTCGATTTGTTCCTCGGAACGCTCGGTATAGAGGACGCAAACGAGATTTTGGAGAGAGTGGGCAGTATAAGCGGATCGATCGGATTTACGCTTGAAAACGGCAAAGTCGTGGGCGCAAAAGGCGATAATTTTTCGGTGAACGGCGTTGCAAGCGGTATCGAAGTGACTTTTGAGTCCGCAAACGAAGAGGAAATAAAAACAACGTTCCCCAAATCGGATAGTGGATACAAAGTCACAAAAATGGCAACTTCGTCCATAGGCGGAATGCTTGCGAGTATGAACTCTACGACGAAGCGTATTGCGGTGAAGTACGATATGCAACTCAACGCCAATATCGACGTAATGAAGTTGCTCTACAACGGATACGACCTCAATTGCCTATCCGACGACAACTTCTTGCATTTGAGATTGAGCCACAAGTGCGACTCGACTTGCTCGTCGTATTGCAATTCGCGCATATCGCAATCAAAAGGCGCGACGATAGACATTGCGTTTTCACCGTCCTCATTCGGAAGCCACAACCTTTATATCAATACAAATATAAAGTTTTTGATGAGCAAGGAATATCTTGACGCTATCGGCAAATACGACAACACCGTAACGATAAACACGATGCCGGATTATTGTATGTTTACGCTCGTGCCGGAGGAACTAGGCGGTGAAGTTTGCAAACTTATTTTAAAGTGGTATTCCTCGATAATGGCAAACGAGGGCGGGAAGATAGACTTTGATTTTTCCGCGGTAAAGGAGGTGTTCGGTTCAAACGTCATTGCAACGTGCATACTCGACGACGCAAACAGCGACGAATTCGATATCGACACGTTGCGTATGAAAGTTGACGACAACATCTACGGACAAGTCAACGAATACGACATATACAAAGAAGTGGTGTATATTATAGACAACGAGGAGTCTAATCTCAAATCCTATACCGGATCGTTTGCATCTGCGTGCAAGGAGTATAACGCGCTCGATTGGACTTACGTGCTATCCGACGAGGCAAAAGACACCGACGGAACGACGTATCTTTTGTCCGATATATACGACGAGCAAGGCAATCTCATACACGGAGCTGACGATGACAAAGGCTACGTGCCTATGAGCGCGACGGAGGCAAAGAAACTCGTCGGGAAATCGATCAAATACAGTTACGTAAATCTAGAAAAGACCATCGTAAACGATATGTACGGTGAGATAGTGTCTATCGAAGATATAGACTTTTCAAGCACGGACTTGCAAGAGGTTAAGGCAAGAGTGAAGCGTCCTAGCGTACTCGATTACGCGTGGGGCATCGGTGACGTAAGGTCAAACGTAATGTGCAGATTTTTCAAGTGCCAAGGGAATGAATGTACCCGAGAAGTGACGCTCAAAATCAAGCTCGAAGATGAAGTTCCGTCGTCGTTCAAACTTGTGTCCGCAGATAAGGATAAGGAATACAGAATATCGTTGAGTTCTCAAATTCCGGAGTTTATCTTGGCAAAAGCAACGATAAAGTATCAAAACGGTTATGAAAAGACAATCGATACGGTTGGAAAATCTGACGCCGTTACGTCGAGTATAGGACTGTTTTCCACAAACTATCACGTTATAAACTGGGGACAAGTTGCGGTAAATTTTGAGGTAGGCGGAAGGACGATAGTCAAGTATTTCAACGTCAAAAAGCCGGACGCTTTCGAGTTTTCCGCATCTGAGTATTCGGTTGCGATAGGCGCACCTTGTTACGTAATGAGCCACGTGTCTTTGCGCGCTATATATGTAGACGTCGTTGACGGCGTAGAGAAAAAGACGAGCGTGTCCGTGAGATTGTCGATGTCGGACTTTTACATTGACGAAACGTCGCTTGCCGACGACTCGACGGCGTGGGGGCATCACGCGGGATACGACGACAGCGTGCTCGTGTTTTACAAGTCCAACGAATACACTTTGAGAGTGAAGAAAAACGGATTTGTAAGCGAGCCTTTCAATATCACCGTAACGCCGAAACAATACAACGAGCCGAGTTATAGATTCGATCAAAAAGGAGACGCGCCGAGCATAGCGTATTTGGATACGGATTATTTGCTCAACGGCAGTATTTCCAACGCGGTGCACGGAGACGGTGATGACAAAGAGCATACTCTCAAAATTACCGTTTACGAAGGCAAGATGCAAAACGGTTCTTTGTCCTTCACTCAAAAAGCGGACGAGAGCAGTTATAACTTGGAGTGGAGCATTGGAACGACCACGGCGCAAGGCGATACGCTTGCATACGTTTTGCCGACTATGATAAAAAATCCCGTGACGCTCAAAGCGCAATTCGTTTTTGCAAAAGCGGGGTATTATCGCATAGTATTGACCGTTGACGGTGACAGCGTGTATCAACTCACTCTTACGGTGATTTGACGCGCGATATAAGGTTTTTATTTTCTAAATACGCTTATTATATAATTATATAAGGCTTCAACGAAGAAAAGATAAACGCGACGAGCAGTCGCGTTTATTTTATGTCGAAAATTAAATAAAAATTTCATACATTTGTTAAATATCGTGATTTTTAAGCGAAAATTGATAAAATTTCTTTGAAAAAGTTGCAAATTTAATTTTAATTTAATTTGTTTGAAAGAAACGTTTAATATGATATATATGACAATATCCGAAAGTATACCTTTATATTTTGGGATATTGCAAATAATAAAACTCATAGGAGAAAATTATGAAACGTAAACTGTTTTCAGGTTTGATGTTCTTGTTGATCGTTTGTATTGCGCTCAGTATGGTTACGCTCAGCGCTTGCAACAATAACGAAGAACCGGAAAAACCCGTCGATTACAGTCAAGACACTTCTGATATGCTCGCTGACGTTATACAAAAACTTCAAGGAAGTTACAACGTCGGTGAAAAATTCGGAGTTGATGTAAGCGCGGCTTTCCTCATTGACGACAAGACCGAGAAAAACGACGACGTGAAATTCACGCTCACGGCAAAGGGCAACGCAGACCTTGCAAAAGGCGCGCAAGAGAACGCAACCAACGCGTTTATCGAACTTGCAATGACCAAAGCCGAAGTCAAAACCACTATCGTCGGCATCGCATACGAAGTTATCGACGGAGCACCGTACTTCTTCGTAAATGTGATGGGTGAGACTTACGCAAAAATCAACGGTTATTCCTTGACCGCTCTTTACGCAATGCTCGTTCCCGAAGCGGACGTGTCCGCATCTATCGACATCGGTTCGATCGCACCGCTTCTCAGCACTGCTATCTTCGGCGAAAAGGGTGAGGTGAAAGACAATGTCTACACCTTCGATTTTGACCTTGCGCAACTTATGGTGTCCGTCAATTCCTTGCTCAAAAACCCGCTTATCGCAAACCTCATTTCAAGCACGGGTATCACGAACGACCAAATCGACGCAGTGGTCGCAAAAGTGTTCGGCAACCTTTCTTACACCGACAACGGTGTACAAGTGGCGGTTACGAGCCTTGCGACTTTGACGGAATACGTCAAGAGAGAGATGTCTTTTGAAGGCAAGCTCGCATTTGCGTTTGACGCAAACGACAAATTTGCATCCGCAAACCTCTCTTTCGATTACGCAAAGAAGGGCACTCCCGTTGCAAACTACACTCTCGCGGTTGACAAAGCTTTCGTCGGCACGACAACTAGCGCAATCGACACGTTTGCAAACTTTGCACTCGACGCCGACGCAAGAAAGAACAACGACGCAATCAACGCTCTCAACTTCAAGGTCAGAGGCACGGTTACGGGTCTCGACGCAGAGGGCAATACCGCACACACTTACGAAGCGATAATCGATTCCGATATCGACGCTTTCAGACTCTTTGACCTTCTCAAAGGCACTGACAAAGCAAATATCGTCGCAACCCTCAAAAAACTCGGCTACTTCCACTTTGAAGTAAACGAAGTCGCGGGTGAAACGAAGACCAATATTATCACTCTCCACAGCAAATTCGACGAAGGAAGAGCAATCCTCAACGTCCACGCGTACAAAGCAGGTTTGGCGGGTGAAATCGGCGTAGGCGGTGTGTACGATTTCGACGCACTTATCGACGCAATCGATATTTATATCGATAGCAAGGCAAGCGAACCCGTCGACCCGAGCGAACCTTCCGAACCCGGTCAAGAAGAGACCGTCGTCGACAAGATTAAGAATACTATCAACAAAGTAAAAGAATACCTTGAATTTATTCACTTCGATAATATCGCAGAGGACGGTTTGACGATAGATATCCGTGCAATCGTTTACAAACTTACGGGTATCAGCGGTATGGCAGAAGGCGTCGTCGACGCATTGCTCGGCAACGAATCTCTCAATTTCAAGGTCGAAACGCCTACGTTCGGTACGGTCGGAGAGTCCGATTACGTAAAGACCGAAACTATTGCGTGCAACATCAAAAACAGAAACGATTTCAAAAACGAAACGAAGGACAAACATTTGGCATCCGTTACGAGCCTTGGCGATTATTCACTTAAAGTTGTGAAAGGCACGACTCAATATAACGCTTTGACACAACAAATCGACAAGTTGGTTTTGGGTAAAGGCGTCGTCGTAAAGGGCACTGCGCTTGATGGAACGGAAGTAGAGGCTTCTGCGTATATCCTCGGCGTCAAGAATTACGATCCGAACACGGTAGGAAAACAAACGGTAACGTTTATTCTCACTACGCTCAACGATTTTAACGGTTGCACCGGATTGCTCGAATCGTTTGCAAACATCGTCGTTCCGGAAGAACTTCCTCTCGGTGGCGCGCTTGCGTTCACGACGGAAATCGAAGTGGTAGAACCCACGCAAGATACGACGGTTGAATTCGTCAACTTCAAAGACCAAAGCGAAGAAAGTCCGCTTGCATTCCTTAAAGGAACGAGCGTATTCTCCAACATTGCAAAGAGTTCCGTTTCAAAGGTCACTTACGTCGTGATTGACGGCGTTTACTATCCGGTAAACGAAGAGGACTTTGTAGTGCTCGATAAAGATAACAAGGTTGTCAAACTCGAAGACGGCAAAATTCAAGCGGAAGGCAACTATACGGTGAGATTTGCAATCGGAGAAGTCAAAGCAGACTACTTTATCAGCGTTGAAAGCGGTTATATCAAGCGCGTTGACGGCAAAGAAGAAGTGGAGCAAATCGCTCTCGGAGGAGTGTGGAACTTCTCCAAATACGAAGCGCATCGTGTTGACGCAAACGGCGACAACGTAGTGTCCGGCGTTACGGAAACTTACGCACTCGGTTCTTCCGCAAAGAAACTCGCAGACTTGTTCGATATCACCAAAGATGCGAACGGCAACGACGTGTACACGCTCAAAAAAGACCTTGCGATGACGGGTAAGAAATTCGTCGTCCAAATGAAGTTTGAATATGCGGGCAGTCAAAGAACCGTCAAACAAGAGATCGAAATCGTATCTCCCGTCGGTAAAGTTACCTCGACTCCGTCGTCCGTCTACGTCGGCGCAAGTATCAACGATAAATTTGCCGTGACGGTAAACGACGTAGTTTACAAGGTGGTTTACAACGACGGCACGTTCGAGGCAGTTGCGGAAGACGGCACGAAACTTCAAAACTTCACGCTCGAAATGACTTGGAAGACGAGAGGCGCAGTCCAAATCAACGAAAACGGTGTGATTACCAACGTTCTTAATAAAAATGCGTCGGGTAGCGCCAATCGCAAGGACACTATCAACTATACATTGACTATCGGAGAATACTCATACGTCGGCACGTTTACCGTAAACGAGTTGTACGCGGGCAATATCACCTCCAAGTTTACGACGGCAACGGTGCTTGACGGCAAAATCTCAAACGTCAATTATCTTACGTATACCGTGGATGGCGAAAAAGCAACGCTCCAATTTAAGTACGGCAAAGAAGGTTACGGCATTTATATCAAAGACACCGACACCAAGGTCTATGACGTGACTATGACCGTGTACAAGTACAACGGCACGAAAGTAGACGAAACGACGGCTATTTCCCTCGTTGACGGCAAATTCGCGGAAGCGGGCAAATACAAAGTGACTTACTCTGTCAATATCAACGACGGCATCAACCAAATGTTCTATCACGACGTAACGGTTACCGCCGCATAATACTTGGATTTTTTCAAACACGCACGCAACGACAATCGTGCCGTTGCGTGCAACAACCTCTATATAAGGAAGGAAAATAATGAAACGATACATCTATAAAGGGCTGAAAATCCTATTTTTCTTGGCCGGTTTTCCGCTGTTGCTGATCACTATGATTATCACAATGGCGCCGATGTTCAACCAAGAGATTATGGGCAATCACGCAGCCAATTGGATTATAGGGTTTTGCGCAATTTGGGTAGGTTTGCTCATAGTTCAGTTTTTGCTCACCAAATTCGTCGCAAAAAAGAGCGAAACCTGCCGCAAGATCGTGCTTGTGGCAGTGGCTGCGCTCTCGGTTATGTGCGTTTTGCTCCCGTCCGCTATCTACGACGCGGCAATGAACAAAAAGTACGATGCCGCCTACGCGCAACTTTACGACAATTCGGACGTCAAGACCTACAAGGCCGTGACGGGCTGGCATAGAGATTTCACCACCAAATACAAGAGTGAAGTCTACGAACTTCTCAAAGACAATTACGATATCGAAAAGATGTACGGGTTGAGCCATACTTATTCCGAGTGGTACAGCCACGCCGACAGTTACGATAAGGAACACGGCATCGGTTATAAGTACGGAACTATTGAAAAAACGCAAAAACTCACCGAAGAAAAACTTGTCGCACTCGAAAAATACAATGCGGCAAAAGCCGAACTCGAATCGATAGAGGCGGAGATTGCTCAAAAGCAAACCGCGTACGAAAACGCAAAGACCGCTTACGAGGCAGACGCCACGGCGGAGAACGAGACGGCTATGAACGAGGCAAAATCCGCATACGATTTAATCCTTGCGGACAAAGACGTGGATTTGGTACGACTCAAAGGTCAAAGAGTGAATATCTCGGCGTACAAAGAAGAGTTGGTGGATTTGCTTCTCACCGCAATCAAAGATCCGCAAGTTTTGCCCGACGGTTTGACTATCGCGGGTATGACTCTCAACGTCAGCGATATCCTCAATATGTTGAGCAGTTATTTGCACGTTGACATCACCAAAGAGGCGGTGTGCGCACTTATTCCCGACGTAATTTATACGGGACTTGGCGAACAAACCGTTTCGACGTATCAAAAGGCAGTGGAAGGCTCGGACAGCGATTTGTCTTTGGCGCAAGCGCAATCGTTTGCGTTCAAAGCGGAATATTATCCGTCCGTGCTTGCCGCAGGCGCAATGAGATACGCGTGCTACGTGTGCGTGGCTCTCGTGGTTATGAGCGTGTTTCTCACGGATTATTTCGCTCGCAAAGAAAAAGAGGAGGGATTGAAGAATGAATAAGAAAGCTCTCTCTCTTGCGGTAAATATAGTGCTTTATGCGGCAGGTTTTCCCGTGCTTTTCATCGTCGCGCTCGTAAAGTCGCTTGAATGGAATAGTTACGGAATGTACGGCGCATCGGCGTTTGCTCCGCTTATCGCGGTCGTAATACTCGCAGTTCTTACGCTCGGCGTGCAAGCGCTCGTGTATAACTTCTCAAAGAATAAAAACGGTATGGCAGTGAAGTTGCTCGTTATCCCGATTGCAATCATTGTCGGCATTTTCGGAATACTCGATATCGCAATGCCGCCGCTCCTCAAAGACGCCACGTCCAACACCATATTGTATGAGGACGTCGTCAACGATTACGAGGGCGTGCATCAAAAACTCTACGACAGAGTGGAACTCTTCAAACAAAAGAACGGTCTCGACGAAAGCGTAACCTATCAAAGCGAAGAATTCCAAGCGATATTCCAACCGATATTCAAGAGTATGGATCAAGCCTACAACGCGTTCGATCCGCTCGCGATACAGATTGCGCTCGATTCACCGGATTTGCTCGAAGCAATCAAAAACGGCAATCTTCCTATCTCGGTGGCGGCAACGCTCTTGCTTGACGTGCCGACTCACACCGTTGACGGCAGAGAAGTCGCAATCCACGACGCCGAACTCCTTGAAATCGTGCTCAACAACATCACCAAGATTTTGGAAGCACTTCCCGAAATCGTGACCGAGGACGGCGTGGATATCTCAACCGTCGCACTCAACAACGCGCTCAATAAGGTGCTTGCAACCAAAGAGTTTGACGGCATCAGCTGGAATATTTTCAACATTCTAGGCAGCAATATGATTGCTCCCGATATCGACCCCAACGCGCAAATCGTGAGGGTTACCAAGGACAAATGGGGCACGGTTACCGATACGGAAATCGTCGGCGCGGCTCTCGGATATCAAGATATGGCGTGGCTAAACGGAATTCCGCTTATGTTCTTTATCCCGCTTATGTCTATGCGCGAAATTATGTATCTTTTTGCTGGCTTGATCGCCGTATTTACGGTCGTTCAATGCTATTTCAGAGAAGATAGAAAACTCTTAAACGGAGGTACTGCAACAAACTGATTTTTTCATAATTAAACCTTAAACTTTCTCATCAAGGAAACGCTCGCCCTTGCGGCGAGTTTTTCCTTTTTTCATAAAAATATCGCGGAAACGTGGCATTTCATAAAATGTGGTGACTGGGGTTAGTCACGCTTGATCTAACTGAACGATAAAAAGGCGTGATCAATAAAAAAGAATGTTTGAACAAAAACAAAATGTGTGTTATAATCATTAAAAAGCTAAAAGGAAAGGATAAAGAATAGATGAACGGTAGTGAATACACAAGCTTTATCATAACAGACGAAAAAGCAATTACAAACTTTGTGGCCGAAATTTCAGAGGATATGTTTGATTACATAAAACGACATAGTTCTTCCAAGTTTGTTTTATTTTACAAGTATTTAACTCATTCGGATCTTGCTACATTTGGAAAATCGACATCGCCAGATACTCTTAACAAGAATCTGCTTTATTATATCGGCGAATCCGAAATGAAGGCCATTGAAGAAAAAACGGGGAAGCCTTTTCAAACAGCGCACCAAAGTTGTATTGGATTAAAAAAGGATTTTTATGATATAGTTGGGCTTCCTCAACCTAGGAATAATGACCAATATTTGATTAATGATTATATGAATGTTCTGCTAGTAAATAAAAATTTACAATATTTTACTAGTTATTATACGTCGTCTATTTTTGAAAAACTTGGGAAAAGTATCTCTCCAACTGCAAAAAGGAATTGGGATTTTAATAAGCTAGATCTTTCGCTGTCTACTGATGAATTTACCCCAATAGAACTACACTGCGCAGTACATGGACTGGGGATGTCACAAGATACAGAGTTTCATAAACTAAGGCATCATCTTTTTAAAGGAGACACATTTATTTTATTAGGAGAGATCACGGAAGATTATAAAAATCTGTTTATCCTAGTGGAAAAGAATCCCGCGTTTTTCTCTATTATGGGTATAACGAATTCAGATTATGAGAATTATCAAAATCTTGTTCGTAGACGTTTGATCAGTAAAGCAACGGAGAAAGCAAATGCCATAGATACAATAGATGAATCTGTGGATGAAGTTACTAGACAGCAGCAATCGGCATGGAGGAAAATGCTTGCGAAAGAAATGATGGGGTATACTCAAATTGATGGCCAAGTATTTTGCCCATTTACATATATCACCGCCGATTTTTCAAAACTCAGTTCATTGTTCATTGCTTCGCATATAAAAGGGTTTAAAGATCCTAATACAACAAATGAAGAAAAATATGATTTAAATAACGGTCTTCTATTGTGCGCAAATGCAGATGCATTGTTTGATAAACATTTGATTTCAATCAGTGAAAATCGAGAATTGATGTTCTCATTCCTCCTAGATGCAGATTCAAAACTCAAAGCGCAACTGCTGCTACTTCAACCAATTTTCCAGCCTATTCTTAATGATAAGCGCATGGAATATATAAAGTATCATAGAGAGGTGTTCTTGCAAATGGAGCGAGATCGCAAATCTTAATTTTGTTTAATGAAGCATAGGTTATGTTTTAAAAGCGCATGGCCTATGTTTTTTTGTTGACTTTTTTATAAAAAATAGGTAAACTTTTTATAAAACGCAGGGAAAAAATATAAATACGCAGGGATAATTTAATATGATAAGATTAGCAACGGCATTCAGCGGAATCGGAGCCATAGAACAAGCGTTTAAAAGGATGCATATTAAGCACGAGATTGTTTTTGCATGCGATAACGGAGATGTCGAAATAAATGTTAATACAGATGATGAGCTGGAACGGATTCGTAAAATGGATTCTGTGAAAAGCAAACGAGAATACGTAAATAATCTCTATCATCAATTATCTAAAAAAACTAATTTTGTGGAGCTGACATACAAAAACAATTATAAAGTTGATGCAGACAATTTCTTTTATGATGTTAAAATGTTGGATGGAACGGATTTTAGAGGAAAAGTAGATCTTTTCGTAGGAGGAAGTCCGTGTCAAAGCTTTTCAATAGCTGGAGCTCGTGGTGGCTTTGAAGATACAAGAGGTACATTGTTTTACGAGTACGTAAGACTCGTAAAAGAAATACAACCCAAAGTGTTTATATATGAAAACGTTTATGGAGTTTTAACTCATGATAAAGGTAAAACTTGGAAAACGATGCAAAATGTCTTTTCTGAATTGGGGTATACGTATAAATGGCAAATTTTAGATGCCAAAAATTACGGAATTCCGCAAGGAAGAAGGCGACTTTTTGTCGTGGGGTTTAAAGATTCAAAAATAGCAGATAAGTTTTATTTCCCATTGCCCATAGAATTAAAGTATACAATGCAAGATTTTCTTTTGGATAATTGTGCAGATGGTAATTTTATGTATGACGATAGAGGAGCATTGATTATTAAAAAAGAAGGACAACTTGTAAACAGATATTTATCTGATAAACTTTTGGCGTATGTTCTTTCCCCTGGGACAAAGAATTTTTATCATGAGGATGCGGAAATTGATTTGCCTATTGCTAGAGCAATATTAAGCACGCAAGGGAACAGCCATAGAGCAAGCGTAAATAACTATGTTACATCTAATGGAAAGATTAGAGCACTAGAGCCGCGCGAATCACTTAGGCTCATGGGATTTCCAGATGATTTCAAGATCACGGTTTCAAGATGTCAATCATATAAACAAAGCGGGAATTCAATAGTAGTTGATGTCTTAATGGCAATATTAAAAGAAATAAAAAACGCATTTGAAGGTTAGTTATGGAAAGAATCGTGCCACAAGAAGTAAAATATAGAACGGTGAGTCTTTTTTCTGGTATCGGCGGCTTTGACCTTGGCTTTATTTATGCGGGCTTTAACATCATTTGGGCAAATGATTTTGAAAAATATGCTTGTCAAACATATAGGGCAAACGTAAGTAAAAACATCGTTTGCGGCGATATACGCAAAGAAAAAGAAAATATACCGTCGCATGACGTGCTAATTGGAGGATTCCCTTGTCAACCGTTTAGTACATTGGGTAAATTGCAAGGATTCGATGATGAGGAACGCGGGACGCTTTTTTTTGTAATTAAAGAAATAATAAAACAACACAAAACAAAAGTCGTAGTTCTTGAGAATGTTAAAAACATTATGAATCATAACGGAGGGAAAACGTTTAAAAGAATTATCCACGAATTGGAAAGTTTAGGATATGTTTGCTTCCATCATGTTTTTAATAGTGCCGATTATGGAGTGCCTCAACGAAGGAATAGATGTTACATCGTTGCATTTTTAGGGGAGTATTTTAATACTCCAGATTTTGTGTTTCCTCCTACGCAAAAGTTAACAATTACGACACAAGACTTGCTAGATGAGTTTGTTGATGAAAAATATTTTTTGACAAAAAAGATATATCCTACGATTATGGGGCGTGGAACTAAGAATTATTTGGTTGATCCAACAATTGATTTGCCAATTTCTAAAACTTTAACAGCAACAATGGCAAAGATGCACCGCGCAAGCCAAGACAACTATGTTACGGATGAGAAGAATTTTAATAGATTCAATTCAAGTGATAGGTGCTCATTGCGGAAATTAACACCAAATGAATGCCGGAAACTTCAAGGCTTTCCAAGTGACTGGAAGCAAGTCGTGTCTGATTGTCAAGCATATAAGCAATTTGGTAATGCCGTAACGGTAAACGTAAGTTATGCGCTAGCATGTTCATTAATGGAGTATATGGACAAAAACAAAAAGATGCAATGGTAATGTTTTTCAAAATGCAAAGCATTAAACAATTGTGAATAACTTCACGGAGGATTATAGATTCTAATGGCAAAAGCAAGACAAACAATAGGATTAACATATAATGACCTAATATCCCCAGTGTTTTTAGCATTGAAAGAACTTGGAGGATCTGGGACTGTAAAAGAGATAAATGATAAAATTATAGAAAATCTAAAATTGCCGAATAAGATTGTTGATGAACCGCATAACCGAAATAAATCGCCGCAATCGGAACTCGAGTATCAGTTAGCTTGGGCAAGAACATATCTAAAAAAATATGGCGCGATTGAAAATTGCTCGCATGCCGTTTGGGCAATTACTCCAAGTTTTGCAAGTGTTAACCAAATTAATCCCAAGGATGTGGTGCAGAAAGCTATAGGGGTAAATAAAGCGTTATCAAGAAAAATAGAAGAAGATGACCTAGAAGCGTTCGATAATGCCCCAGAGGAAATGCAGCCTTGGAAAACAAAGCTTATTGAGGTTTTATATGCAATGGATCCGTTTCGTTTTGAGCGATTGTCACAACGGCTTCTGAGAGAATGCGGTTTTTCACAAGTTAAAGTGACGAAGAAAACAGGTGACGGTGGAATAGATGGTTTTGGCACATTAAAAGTCAACGGACTATTAAGTTTTAATGTCGCATTCCAATGTAAAAAGTATAAAGGCAAAGTGACAGCAAGCGAAATTCGCGACTTTAGAGGTTCTCTTGCGACCAATATAGAAAAAGGTATTTTTATCACTACTGGTTCATTTACAAAGGCTGCGATGGATGAAGCATGTGAGCAAGGGAAAAAACAAATTGATTTAATAGATGGTAACGAATTCATGAACAAACTTGCCGAATATAAAATTGGGCTAAAAGAGATTACATATTACGAAATAGATGCCAACTTTTTTAATAACATTTGATTAAAAGGCATTTGACAATTAGACGTATGTGCCGTGGTTTTGAGTAATGCGTAGTGGCATCGAAACTACGGCACATCTAATAATCAAGTGTCTAAAATGCACAAAAGAAATATTTTGAAATTGCGATATCTATACAATATGAAACAAGATTGTTTTTATGCCGTTGATATAGACTTTTATATGTATTAACTCGCCACGCTGAAAGGCAATGAAAAATTTGAAACGATTAAGAAAAATAATTAATATTTTGTGTGCATGCAAATATTAGTGCGTAACTTCAAGACTTGATAATTTGTGTTTTTACTTCAAAATAATAGGCTAATTAATATTGTGAATACAAAAACCGCAAGAAAATAAAAAACCAATCCGCCACTGGTGCGGATTGGTAAAGTGTGGTGGGAAGTGGCTGAAAATGCTCGAACTCACTGTATAAGAAGAAGCGGAATTTTCCGCCTTCTCTATCTCTTTTTCTGTTTTTACAACGTGTTCTTTCGTTAGTTTTAGGTGTTCGAGGCTATCCGCAAAATTGTATGTTATTACAATCTTGTCATTATAAAGCATCACCTCACGTATAAAGGTGTTTACTATTAGTTTTCGCACCTTGATGTCGTCCGCGCTCTCGAATACAAATTTACTTAAATACATCTCTATTTGCTCGACGGTTAAGTATGTGTAACTGTGGGCTTTTTCTTTTGCAATTTCAAATTCAAGACTCGTCAGTTCTTTTTCAAGTTCCGTTAAGCGAGTTTTTGTCGATTCCGTAATAATGCCTTGTTCGATGGCTTTTATCATATTGTTTTGTGCTTTTAAAGCCTCTTTTTGTTTGCGTTCCAACAATTTCAACGCTGTATTATCCGCCGTTTCAGCTTTATGGACGTTATAAACACTTTCGGCTATTTTATGTATCGACGACACGCTTTTCAGCATTTCGGTTGTTGTATGGATAACCGTATCTTCCAGAAACTGCTTTTGTATGGGTTTTGTGCCGCACTTCATTTTTCTTCGCTGTTTTGATTGGCACGAATAGTAATAGTGAACCGCTCCCGTTTTGCTTGTTCCGCTTATACCTATCATACGGTGTTTGCAGTCACCGCAAATAAGTTTCCCCGAAAGAATAAAATCGAAAATCTCCTTTTTACGACTCGGCGCAATCTTGTTTTCGTCGTTTATCGCGCTTACAGCTTGCCAAAGTTCGTCGGAGATGATTCTCGGAAAGATTTTGTCATATATAACGCCTTGATGCTCTACTATTCCCGTATAACGAATATCGTGAAGCAAACTGTATAAATATTTTTCACCTATGAGCATACCGTTTTTGCGACGGTAGCCTTTTTCTTTGAAAATTTCTACAATAGCGGTTGCTTTATATCCCTGCGCATACTTGGTAAACGCCTCGCGTATAATGTCGCTTTCATACTCGTTTATGATACACTTTTTGTCTACGACGTCGTATCCGAACACGGGTTTACCGCCGGTTGTCTGACCTTTCGTCCAACTTTCTTTTAATCCGCGATTTATCTTCTGAGCAAGTTCCGCCGAATAGTATTGATTCATACCTTCAAGCAAACTTTCAAGGATAATGCCTTCGGGGCTATCGGGAATATTCTCCATAGCAGATACAAGTTTAACGCCGTTTTCTTTGAGCGTATGTTTATGTATTGTCGTTTCGTATTTATCTCTCGAAAACCTGTCTAATTTGTAAACGAGAACCACTTCCCACTGCCGTTTGTTGCTATCTTTAATCATACGTTGAAAATCGGGGCGCATATCGTTCGTACCCGTCATTGCTCTGTCAATATAGGTATCAACTATGAGTATATCGTTGTTTTGAGCATATTCCCGACATACACGAAGTTGACCTTCGATAGACTGTTCGGTTTGGCTATCGCTGGAATAACGGGCATAAATCACTGCTTTTTTCATTTTGGTTATTAACTCCTTTTAGTTTTTTTTTATCTTTCGACGGAAACCGAAACAATCCGAGAACGGCGAAGCCGTCAAGGACAACGAAAAAAATATTGGATGAAATCTGTTTCTTAAAAGTTCTCACAATAATTTTTTCCCTTTACGGCTACGACGGGCTTGGATTAGGCTTTCCGCGAGAAAGAAAAAACGTCTTGTTTCTTTCTTGTCCACAAGACTACGAGGTAAAGTCGCAAATTCTTTGCGAGTTTGAATGATAATTTTCAAAAAAATCAGAAAAACCGCTCAAAGTCGCAAGAAAATTGCGACTTCGTCCGCTATCTTTTCAATAAAAAAGGACGGACGACTATAAATAAAGATCACTACAAGGATCACCTAATATTGAAACAATGTCCGCACGAGTGCTCGAACGACAACGCAAATGCGCCAGACTGCTTCAAAAATACAAACGGCATAAACTCGGGATAAAATGAAAGACCACGCACGGCGGAGAAAAAGGCGAAAGATCGCCAAGCGGGTTAGCGGCGACTTCGCCTTCCGCCCGTGCTTTCATTGTCCGATTTAGGTTTGTTTGTTCGGACAGAGGCGTGGCTTGTCTTCGGCGGAGCGAAGCTTCGACGACTTGTATCAAGACAAGCCACGCCTAATCGCCAACGTCGCAAAAACTTTGCGAGTTTGAAGGTTTAGAAAATCAAATAAAAATCATAGGAGAATCAGAAAATGAAATACATAGAATGGCTGAATATTTGGCTCGACAATTACATAAAGCCGAGCGCAAAAGAACGCACTTACATCCGTTATGAGCAACTTATACGTACGCACATTGTTCCAAAAATCGGCGAAAAAGACATAAACGACCTTACGCCTATCGTTTTGCAGTCGTTTGTAACGGAATTATTAAATACAGGCAATCTGAAAACCGGCAAAGAGTTGTCGGCAAACTTTGTTAATATGATAATTTCCGTTATTCAGAACTCATTGAAAACGGCGCATTTAGTAGGCATTGCAAACGAATATACGGCAAACAAAATAAAACGCCCCAAAACTGTTGAAAAGCAAGTAGATTGTTTTTCCTGTCAGGAGCAGAAGAAAATTGAGAATTATGTGCTGAATAGTGGCAAAGACAAGTTGTTCGGAATTGTTTTATGCCTTTACACGGGTTTACGCATCGGCGAATTGCTTGCTTTAACGTGGGACGATATCGATTTCGGCAAGGGCTTGCTTTTTATTTCAAAAACCTGCCACGACGGAAACAACGGTATAAATCACGTCCGCGTTATAGACAGCCCTAAAACCGTTCATTCCCGTCGAGTTATACCGTTGCCGAAACAGATATTGTCGTTGCTTAAAGGTATTAAAAAGCGTTCCAAATGCGAATATATCGTAGCAGACGGCAATAAACCCGTGTTCGTGCGCTCGTATCAACGAACATTTGAATTTTTATTGAAAAAACTGAATATTCCGCATAAAGGATTTCACTCCCTACGCCACACATTTGCTACTCGCGCAATGGAATGCGGTATGGACGTTAAAACGCTTTCGGAACTGTTAGGACACAAAAACGCGACAATTACGCTTAATCGATATGCGCATTCCTTGCTTGAACACAAGGTAGATATGATGAACCGTCTTGGGAAATTACTATGAAAAAACAACTAAAAAGCGTGCATCAAACAAAATA